>Ga0181521_10000344_pt1 | contig 55772 bp, 59 predicted proteins | sample PEATcosm2014_Bin_32_FD_119764 | JGI IMG/M metagenome (GOLD analysis project Ga0181521, IMG submission 119764) | Peatland microbial communities from MTU Mesocosm Facility, Houghton, MI, USA - PEATcosm2014_Bin02_60_metaG | ecosystem: Environmental > Terrestrial > Soil > Wetlands > Peat | place... | reverse complement strand
TCAAGGTGAACCTCCAACGGTCGGGATTCCAGGATCTGAACACCCCAAGAATCCCCACCCCACCGGACGTTTCCGCGCCCCCGGCTCACGGGGGCGCGGCCGTTAACGCACGCTCCGGGCTAGGCGACCTCATTCGGCGGACCTCGGCGCCACCTATGGAGAAAAGCACCGAATCATCCCGCCACTACCTGCTCAGCCCGACCGCAGTACAGGAACTGCGCAAGCTCCTCGGATCGTAGATGAGCGAGGCGATCCGCCAGAAGGGCGACAGTACGTGATGAAGATGACGCCGGTCGACGCTTCCCTCGTCAGCGCAATCAGTGTGATGATCGCTGCCTACGGCTTTCTGTACAACAGTCTGCGTGAGCATCTCGACGCAGCCAATGCTGTCAAGACACGGCCGGTCGCCTTGGACGTATTCAATGAACAGCTCGCGATCGCCAAACGCGGTCGTCGTGTTGCTTTCTGGATGGCCCTGGCTCCGACAATCGCGTGGATCATCTTCCTCAAACGCGTCGTTGAAGAGTGCGAGCGCGCAGCAGAAGTCCACTTCTCCCTTGCTCGGTACTCGACGCTCGATGTCGCATTCGTCGCACTCACGTTCGCGTTGCTCGTCATCGCGATATTCGCGACAATCCAGCTCTGCAGGTTCGCGGGAAAGGTGTCCTGGCTCGAGGCGGGGCGGCCAAAGACGGGAGGCCCGTAGGAAGTAGAGAGCGTGTCAGCAAGTAGCTAACGGGTTGCCAACCGGACTGTTCGTAGGTCCGGCCAGGCTCTCGAGATCGACGCGTCTCGACCACCAGCTCGTTCCGGAGGCCGCGAGCGGTCACGGTGTCTGTCGTGACATGCCATCAGTTGCTGCTCGCGCCAATGGCGATCATGGCGGGCACGGTTTCGATGGCGCTCGGCCTGGTGCTTGTGCAGCTTGCAAACCCAGGCAGCCGGCGCGTGTGCTCTTCGGGCCCTTGCCCTTATGCTGCGCCATGCGCCTCCGTCGCGGGCGCGTAGCCCGCCCGCTCGGCGCAGGCCGGGCAGAGCGTCTTGCACCAGGGGGCGGGTGTGCGGTGCAGCACGCCGGCCGTGCCGCAGAGCTCGCAGGTGACGCTCGCGCGCGCCTCGGCGGCGCGGACGAGCCCCTCGGCAAGCTCCACGCGCCGCACGAGGTCGGCCACGCTCTCGAGCGCTCGCTTATCGCTCGTCTTACCGCCCGTTGTCGAAGTCGCCTGCCAAGCGCAATCCCCCAACCCACCCTCACCGTCAGGTCAGCGTCAGGTGGTGCCCGATCCGTGGTGCAGGTTGCGCGCTGTGAGATGCTGGGCTGACGGTGCTTGAGTGCGCCTGCCCGGGCGCTTCCGTTCCAGGATGTGGGGGTGCAACCCTTTGGCCGGGTCGCGGGCCTTGACGCTCGCCCCTGTCGGCTACCGACTGCGTTTCACTCCATCAGCGTCGCCTGCCAGTTGTGCTCCTGCAGCCTGTTGTCCAGCTCGCGTCGCTGCCTGGCGAGCGCGTCGAGCTGGGTCTGCAGCTGGCCGACCTGCACCTGTCGCACCGTGCGGATCTCCGAGCGGCTGTAGCGCGTCAGGCCGCCGAAGCCGCCGCCGGTGGCCGCCTTGATGGCCGCGCGCAGCGCGTTCTGGCGCAGCGCGATCACGTCGCGGCGCGCGAGCGCCTCGGTCACCGTCTCGCCGCTCGCCAGCCTCGCGGCGGCGTTCGTGTGGTTGATCTTCGCGATCAGCCCTTGCAGCTCGTCGCACAGCTCCGCCAGCAGCGCCTCCGGGCGCTCCGGCGGCTCCTCACCCTCCTGCGCGAGCACGCACGCGGACACTCGCTCCTGCAGCTGCGCGATCCGCTTCTGCAGGTCCGACCTGCGGTTCAATGCTTCTCCAACGATCAACGTCATGCGCGTAGTATTGCACACTATAAGTAGCAATGTCCTGCCGGCACATGTGCCGGCAGGCCGGACCGTGCATGCACGGTCCGGAGCGGGCCGCACATGTGCGGCCCGACGAGCGGCGCATGCGCCGCTCGAACGGCATCCGCGAGCGCGAGGAGCCGGGCGCGGCGCGGCGATCTCGACCGTGTGCGCCGGCCGCCTCGCGTGGCCGTATAGGCTGGGCGACGATCGTGAGCCCATGGCAGCGAGATCTCCACAGCACGCGGCGCTCGGACTGGCCATCAGGCGGCTGCGGAGCGCGAGCGGCGTCTCGCAGGAGGCGCTCGCGGCGAGTTGCGGCCTGCACCGCACGTACGTCGGCGGCATCGAGCGCGGCGAGCGCAACGTCAGCTTCGCCAACCTGCTGCGCATCTCGGAAGCGCTCGACGTGCGAGCGTCCGAGCTGATGAGCCGCTACGAGCAATGCCTGCAGGAGGCCCCGCGACCGGCTGTCGACCGCGTGATCCCGCGCGACGCCTCCGACCCGACGGGTTGAACGTCCGCGCCGCGGCCGGCGTCGGTCACACGTCGCGCTCGTACACCACTATCGACGTCAGCTGCCCGACCTTGTCGTACAGCGAGCGCGCCGCGCCGTTGAACTGCTGCGTGTGCCAGTACATCCGCTCGACGCCGCGCTCGCGCGCGACGCGAGCCGTCGCGTCGATCAGCTCTCGCGCCACGTCGCCGCCGCGTGCAGCCGGCGCGACGAACAGGTCCTCCAGGTAGCAGTAGCCGTTGAGCGCCCACGTCGACGGGTGCACCGTCGCGTGCGCGAACCCGACCGGCCGCCCCTGCTCGTCCAGCGCCACCAGCGCGAACATGCCGTCGCGCTCGTCGCACAGCCGCTCGAACGCCGCGCGCGTCACCTCCTCGCTCAGCTCCTGGCGGTAGAAGCGCAGGTACGCCGACCACAGCTCGCTCCACGCGTCGCCGTCCTCGCGTCGAAGCTCGCGGATCGTCATGCGCGACATTCTCCGCGATTCCCGCGTGGGTAGAATCCAGCGCCATGAAAACCTATGTGATCGGCGTTGGCATGACCAAGTTCGACAAGCCCGGCACCAAGGAGGGCGACTACCCCGACTGGGCCAAGGAGGCGGGGACGAAGGCGCTCGAGGACGCCGGCATCCCGTACGAGTCCGTGCAGCAGGCGTTCGCCGGCTACTGCTACGGCGACTCCACCTACGGCCAGCGCGCGATCTACGGCCTGGGGCTGACCGGCATCCCCGTCGTCAACGTCAACAACAACTGCTCCACCGGCTCCAGCGCGCTGTTCCTCGCGCGCCAGGCGCTCAAGGGCGGCATCGTCGACTGCGCGCTCGCGGTCGGCTTCGAGAAGATGGAGCGCGGCTCGCTGGGGATGAAGTACACCGACCGCACCTCCGCGATGGACAAGCACATGATGCGCATGTTCGAGCTGCGCGAGCCCGAGACCTCGCCGTTCGCGCCGCAGATGTTCGGCAACGCCGGGCGCGACCACATGGACAAGTACGGCTCACAGCCGGAGCACTACGCGTGGATCGGCTGGAAGAACCACAAGCACTCCGTCAACAACCCGTACGCGCAGTTCCAGACGGAGTACTCGCTGCAGGAGATCAAGGACGCGAAGATGATCCACGAGCCGCTCACCAAGCTGCAGTGCTCGCCCACCTCCGACGGCGCCGCCGCCGCGGTGCTCGCCTCCGAGCGCTTCGTCGACGAGCACGACCTGTGGGACCGGGCGATCGAGATCGCCGGGCAGGCGATGGTCACCGACCTGCCGAGCACGTTCGACGAGAGCGCCGACTGCATCAAGATCGTCGGCTACGACATGAGCCGCGACGCCGCCCGCCAGGCATACGAGGAGGCGCAGCTCGGGCCCGAGGACATCCACGTGATCGAGCTGCACGACTGCTTCAGCGCCAACGAGCTCATCACCTACGAGGCGCTCGGCCTCGCCGAGCAGGGCCACGGCCACGAGCTCGTCGACGCGCAGGCGACCACCTTCGGCGGCTCCGGCCCCGTCGTCAACCCCTCCGGCGGGCTCATCTCCAAGGGCCACCCGCTCGGCGCGACCGGCCTCGCGCAGTGCTCCGAGCTCACGTGGCAGCTGCGCGGGCACGCCGACGCGCGCCAGGTCGACGGCGCGAGCGCCGCGCTGCAGCACAACATCGGTCTCGGCGGCGCCGCCGTCGTCACCGTTTACACGCGCCCGCAGCGGTGACGCGCTAGAACAGGCGCTCCGGGGGCGCTTGACTCGAGCGGCCCGGGCCGGCGTGGCTGGCGGCGCGCTCGCCAGGCTGAGCGATCGCGACCGTCGTGGACGTCTGTTCGATCATCCCGCGCGTCGGTGGCCGCGGAGCGCGCGTCTGTCGATGCCGGTCTTGGACCTCGGACGCAAGCATCGGCTGCGTTGCCTCCGGGCTCCCGCGCGACATACATCCGCGAAGCAGGGAGGGAGATGCCGAGCCGAGCAGACAGATCCGATGGTTCCACGCCGGTGCCCTTTGCAATCGGCCGGCGCGAGCTCGACGCGCGCACCAGCGCGATCTCGATCGAGGGCGAGCTCGACCTCGCGACGGCGCCGCAGCTGAAGTGGATGCTCCTCGACGCGCTCGAGGAGGGGCACAGTCGCCTCGTCGTCGACCTTTCGCAGGCCACGTTCATGGACTCGACCGCGCTCGGCGTGCTCGTCGGCGTCGACCGCAGCCTCGAGTCGGGCGCGACGTTGGCGATCGTATGCGCCAACGCGAGCCTGCTGAAGATCTTCGAGCTGTCGGGGATGGACGGCGTGTTCGCGATCTTCCCGACCCTCGACGACGCGCTCCCGGGAACCCACGGGCGCGCTGCCGAAGCGAGCTGAAGCGCGAGACCGCATCGCATGGCACGCGACACGGGCACACATCCGACACCCGCTCGCCGAGCCTGGCGCCTGGCGTCGGCGCTCGTGCTCGTCAGCTGTGCGCTCAGCCTCGCCGCGATCCCCACCGCCACCGCCAGACGGGATCGCACAAGCTCGACGGCCACGTCGACTCCGCCCGCCGGGGCGAGCTCGCAGACCGTCCCCGCGCAGTCCGGCGCGCCCACCGAATCGCTCCCGCGGCCGCAGGCTCGGCGGCACCGAAGCGCCGAATCCGCGCACCCGCCGAGCACCGGCACGGGCACGGCCAGGCACGACTCCGGGCAGACACAGCCGAGCTCCACGCAGGCCGAAGAAGGCCCCGAAGCTCTTTACAACACCGCGCCGGCGCCGGGCCTGGCGAGCAAGGCGCGCAAACACGGCCGCGGCCACCACAGGGAAGGCGAAACGACCCGCTCGCACGAACCGGGGAAACGGAGCAAAGCCAAATCCACACAGCCACCGGCCGAATCGGGCAGCGCCCCCGGCTCCCCGACGGTCGCGACGACCGCGGCAGCCGGAGCGCAGGCCAGCGCCTCCGCTCCGAGCGCGCCGGTGGCCGCAGCGCCCGCCACGACAGGCCCCGCACAGGCCACGGGCGCCCCCCGGTCGGCGGTTGACGCTCGTCCGACCCACGCCGTGCGCCGTCCCGCCCGCGCGCCGCGCCGCGCTGTCCGCCGGCGCGCAGGGTCCGCCGCCCTCGCGCCGGCGGCAGCCGCGCCCGCGGCGGCGACATCGGCCCGCACGGCGCCCGCGCCGCGCCCTCGCCCCGCGCACGCCGGCACGCGCCGCTCGAGCGCCCGCGCGCGCACGTCGCCGCTGGTGACGACCATCACCAGGATCGTCGACGTGGTGCCGACGCCCGTGCGCCTGCTGATCGCCGCCCTGCTCGCGTTGGCGTTTGCGCTGGCGGTGCGCTCGCGCGTGGCCGCCGTGCGCGCCCGGCGCCTGGAGCGCCAGCGGGGCGAGCTGCTCGAGGACGTCGGCCTGCTGCAGGCCGCGCTGCTGCCCGTGCCGCCCGCGCGGCTCGGTCCCGTGGGCACCTCCGCCGCCTACAGTCCGGCGGCCGGTCCGGGGGCGGGCGGGGACTTCTACGACGTGTTCGCCCTCGAGGACGGCCAGCTGGCGGTGATCGTCGGCGACGTCTCCGGGCACGGCCGCCAGGCGCTGCCGCACACGGCGCTCGTGCGCTTCACGCTCCGCGCGTACCTCGAGGCCGGCCTCTCGCCGCGCGACGCGGTGCAGACCGCCGGCGCGGTGCTCGAGCGCCAGCTCGGCGGCGTGTTCGCGACGGTCGTCGCCGCCACCTACCAGCCGCGCGAGCGCGTCCTCTCCTACGCGTGCGCCGGGCATCCCGCGCCGGTCGTGCTCGGCGGCGGCCCGGATGCACACGCGGTTGCGCCGGTCACGATCTGCACCCCGCCGCCGATCGGAGTGGGCATGCGCACGGGCACGCGTCAGACGGCCGTCTCGATACCCGGTCGCGCGCAGATCTGCTTCTACACCGACGGCGTCACCGAGGCGCGCGTCGGGTCCGAGCTGTTCGGGTCGAGGCGGCTGCTCGACACGCTGCACGAGCTCGGGCCGCGCGCGAGCGCCGCCGCGCTCCTCGAGCGGGTGGCCGAACGCGCGGACGCGCGTCCCGACGACATGGCCGCGTGCCTGCTCGGCGTCGAGGGCGATGATGCCGCGCCGACGGCGCTCGTCGAGGAGCTGGAGCTCGATCGCGACGAGGCCGCGAGCGATCGCACCGCGCGCTTCCTGCTCGCCTGCGGGGTCGAGCGAGCCGACGTGGCCGACGTGGCTCATGCCGCGAGCGTCGCCGCAGGGCGCGCCGGCACCGTGGTGCTCGAGCTGCGTCTCGGCGACGGGCCGCCGCGGCTCACGCTCAGGCGCGAGCACCTCGCCTACCTGCACGCACGCCGCGCCGACGTGGGAGCTGCGCTGTGAGCCCGCGACCGGTCCTCGCACCCGACGCCGCGATCGCCCTCGGCATCGCATCCACGGCGATGCCGTTCGCCCGCACTCCCGAGGCCGAGGTCGAGCGTTGGCTGCGGGTCCTGCGCCTGCACGGCCAGGTGGGAATCGCGCTGCAGGCGCTGGGCGTCAGCGAGGAGCCCCTTCCCGGCGAAGCCGCGAGCCCCGATCGCGGGCGCGCCGGCGCGCCCGGCGGCGCACAGCGCGACGCGGTCGCGCGCGTCACCGAACACGCGGTCCGCATCGCCGGCGAACGGAACGCGCGGGCGCTCGCCACGGCGGATGTGCTGATGGCGGTCATGCACGTGTACGGGGAGGACTTCGACCGCGTGCTGCGCGTGCACGGCACCGACCGCGACGAGGTGCTCGAGCGGCTGGGCCTGGAGGCGCTTTAGCGCGGACGGCGCTCGGTAGTACATCCGTCCATCTCCCAGCCGCACGTCGCTTATGAGCCTGCTCGTTCGGGCATCCAGGGGGCATGGAGATCCTGCTTGCGGTGTCCTCGCTGGTGCTCGGCACGGTGTGCGGCGCATGGCTCGACCGCCTTCGCAGACCGGATGCGCTGCGCGACTGCGACACGGCGCTCGAGGCCGAGCACAAAGCGCAGCGGCGGCTCGAGGGCAGTGCCAGGCGCCTGGAGGTGAAGCTCGCCGAACGGACATACGAGCTCGACGACGCCCGCGTCGAGACGCTGCAGCTGCTCGCGGCCACCGTCGAGTGCCGCGATGCCGACACCTTCCAGCACATGGTGCGCGTGGGGTCGATTGCGGCGGACATCGCGGTGCGTCTCGGCCTGCGCGTCGAGCAGGTCGCGCGGCTGCACCAGGCGGCGCAGCTGTTCGACCTGGGCAAGATCGCGATGCCCGACAGGATCCTGCGCAAGCGCGGGAACCTGAGCCCCGATGAGCAGCGGGTCGTCGAGCGCCATGCCGCGGCCGGCGCGCGCGTGCTCTCGCGCAGCAGCTCGCCGGTCCTGCAGATGGCCGCCGTGATCTCCGCGACCCACCACGAGTGGTGGAACGGCAGCGGCTACCCGACCGGACTCGCCGGCGAGCGCATACCGCTCGTCGGGCGCGTCGTCGCCGTCGCCGACGTCTTCGACGCGCTCACCCACAGGCAGCCCTACAGGAGCGCATGGCCTGTCAATCAGGCGCTCGCGAGGATCGAGCGCGGCTCTGGAAGCCAGTTCGACCCGCGTGTCGTGGCGGCGTTCCTCGCCGCCCAGGAGAGCGCGCGCGCTCAGACGGTGTGGGCTCTCGCGCGTTCCACCAGCAGCGAGAACAGCCGTTCCTCGGCCGTTCCCGGGAATGGCCGCGGGATGCCGAACGTGTCCAGCGAGACCTCGGCGGGACCGTCGACGAAGCCGAGGATGTCGACGTAGAACGGAACCCGTATGCCGTGCAGGGTGATCGTCGCGGTGAAGCGCAGCCCGAAGCTGCCGGTCATGCCCGGCGCGGGTGGAGATCCCTGCTTGGTCGACACCGGACCGACGCTCGCCCCGTGGAAGTCCTGGGCCTTGAGCAGCTGCTCGAAGTAGTGCGCCAGGCACGCCGGCAACTGGCCGCTGCGGATCGCCGCCAGTTCCTTGGCGCTCAACGCCGCCGTCTGCTCGACCGTCACTTCCGAGCTGACGCTCTGGCTCGCGATGCCGGCCGACCGTTCGAACTTCCCCGAGCCGGCTTCGACGACCCCCTTGGTCACCACCGCCGATCCGAAGCACCGGCGCAGTTCTGGCTTCAGTCGCTGTTCCGCCGCCGTTTCGTGTTCGTGTTCGGAGGAGACGCTGAAGCCGGGAACGTCCGCGGCCTCGAGGTTCACCGCGCGCGCGAATGCCTGGGCCTGCGCCTTCGTCGGCGCACCGCCGGCATGGGGCGCTCCCGACGTGCCCGAGGCGTGCGCGGTCTTCGCGGCGCCGGAATGCGCGGCAGTGCTCGCGCCATGGCCGCCGCAGCCGGCGAGCGGGCCGCCGGTTGCGAGGAGCGCGGCGATGGCGGCCATCCGGCGCATGTCCGCAACCATTCTGTCAGAGCGAGTCGCACGGCTCCGTAGAAGTCCGCGTCGGCGACCGTAGTGCCAGCCGATGCCGCACGCCAGGGCCGGCCGTATCTTTGACGGATGAGCAGGCAGCCGACTCAGCGACGAACAGGCGCGGTCACCTCGCTCGAGGATCCGCCGCTGCTCAGCCCCGAGGGGATGGTCTTCAGGGATCGCCACGATGCCGGGCGGCGGCTGGCCGAGCGGCTGGAGCCGTTTCGCGCCGAGCACCCGGTGGTGGTCGGCATCCCCCGCGGGGGCGTGCCGGTGGCCGCGGAGGTTGCGCGTGCGCTCGGCGCGCCGCTGGACGTCGCCGTCGTGCGCAAGATCGGCGCGCCGCAGAATCCAGAGTTCGCGATGGGGGCGCTGGCGGAGGGCGGCGTGCACGTGCTCAGCGCCAACGTCGTGCGCGCCGCCGGTCTGTCGGACGCCGGGCTGCGGGCGCTGATCGAGGGCGTCGAACGCGAGCTCGCCGAGCGCATCGCCCTCTATCGCGGCTCCCGCGATCCGGTCGAGATCGCCGGCCGCACGGTGATCCTCGTCGACGATGGCCTGGCGACGGGACGCTCGGCGCTGGCGGCGGTGATCTCGCTGCGCAAGCGCGGCGCCGCGCGCGTGATTCTCGCGGTGCCGGTGGCGGCGCCCTCGTCGGTGGAGGCGCTGCGCGCGGAGGCCGACGAGGTCGTGTGCGTCGAGATGCCCGATGATCTGTGGGCCGTGGGCCTGTGGTACGAGGATTTCAGCCCGACCTCGGACGAGGAGGTCGCGGCGCTGCTCGCCGAGGCGGCCGCTTCACAGGTCGCCGACGCGAGCGAGCCGGTCGTCCGGCAGGTCGAGATCGCCATCCCGTCGGGCGTCTGCCTGCAGGGCGAGCTCAGCGTCCCGCAGCCGGCGCAGGGCGTCGTCGCGTTCGCTCACGGAAGCGGATCCAGCCGGCTGAGCCCGCGCAACCGCGCGGTCGCGCGGGCGCTGAACGAGGCGGGCTTCGCGACGCTGCTGTTCGACCTGCTGACCTCGGAGGAGGAGCGCGACCGCACGAACGTGTTCGACATCGGGCTGCTCGCCTCGCGGCTGGCGCACGCTAGCGCGTGGATGGGCGAGCAGGACGACGTCGCGACGCTGCCGCTGGGCTACTTCGGGGCGAGCACCGGCGCGGCCGCGGCGCTCACCGCGGCCGGCGAGCTGGGCGAGCGGGTGGGAGCGGTCGTCTCGCGCGGCGGGCGCCCGGACCTCGCACACAACCTCGGCGCCGTGCGCGCGCCGACGCTGCTGATCGTCGGCGGCGCGGATCGCGAGGTGCTCGAGTTGAATCGGGATGCCCGGGCGCAGCTTCTCTGTCCGAGTGAGCTGGCGGTGATCCCGGGCGCGACACATCTATTCGAAGAGCCGGGCGCGCTCGAGCACGTGTGCCGCCTCGCCGTCGACTGGTTCGACCGCCACCTCGCGTGAGGCGGGCCGTCGCCGCGGACCGCGGCCGCTATCGGCGACTCGCGCCGCGCGCTATCCGGCGATGCGCTCGCCCGGCGCATGCGGCACGGGGATGCTCGCCGTGACGGTGGCGCCGTGGCCTGGAGCCGAGTCGATCGAGATCTCCCCGCCGAGCAGGTCGACGCGCTCGCGCATGCCGAGCAGCCCGAACCCGTCGGTCTCCGCCTCCATGTCGAAGCCGGCGCCGTCGTCGCGCACGCTTATGTGGACCGTGGTGTCCCGCTCGTGGATCTCGACGACCGCGCGCTTCGCGCCGCCGTGCTTGGAGGCGTTTGTCAACGACTCCTGGACGATGCGGTAGATCGCGGTCTCGAGCTCCGGTGGGGGGCGGGTGGACGCGCGACCCTGCTCATAGGCCAGGTCGACGCTCACGTCGATCTCGAGCCCGTGACGGGTGTTCCGCTCGGCGAGGCCCTCCAGGGCGGCCTGGACGCCGAGCTCGTCGAGTGCCGCCGGGCGCAGGTCGGTGATCAGCGCGCGCAGGTTGGCGATCGCGTCCTCCAGCTGGTCGACCGCCTGGCGAACCGCCTGCGGCAGCGCTTCCGGCCGCTCCGAGCGCCCGGCTGTCGAGAGGCCGATCCGCAGCGCGCTCAGGCTCTGGAGGGTCTCGTCGTGCAGCTCGCGCGCCCAGCGCCGGCGCTCGCCCTCCGCGGCGGCCAGACGCTGTCGGCTGCGGTCGGAGGCGATCGACTGGGCGGTCGCCACGGCGCTGGCGGCGCTCGCGGCGAAGGCTTCCAGCAGGCGCTCGTCCTCGATCGTGAACGCGGGCCCGTCGTGGAGCCGGTCGAGCGCCAGCAGCACGCCGTGGGTACGCCCGCGGAACACCAGCGGGACCGCCAGCCCGCCTTCCGCCCGCACCCCGAGCCGCCCGAGGCCGTGCTCGTCGAAGCGAGCGCGGGTCAGCTCGTCCTCCAGGCGCTGGGCGTGGCCGGTGCGCATCGCGTGGCTGGCGACGGTGTCTTCGAGGGATACGGACTGGCCGATCAGGCCCGCGGGCAGCTCGCCGGCGCCGGCGGCGACGACGAGCTCGTTGTTGCGCCTGAGCTCGATCAGCAGGGCGCGCGCGGACACCAGCGCACGCCCGCGCTTGGCCACGAGCTCGAGGATCACCTCGAGGTCGGTCTCGCCGCCGACGGCGCGCGCGATCTGGGTCGTGGCCTCGAGCGCGGCGACCGTCCGCTCGAGCTCGTCGCGACGCTGGCTGGCGCCGGTGTAGCGCCGCGCGTGGTCGATGGCCACGCCGGCGAACTCGGCCAGCACCGCCACCGCCTGCTCGTCGGTCTCCGAGAACTGCGCGCCGCCGGCCTTCTCCGTCAGGTACAGGTTCCCGAACGGCGTCCCCCCGACGAGAATCGGCACTCCCAGGAACGCGTGCATCGGCGGGTGTCCCGCGGGGAAGCCGTAGGAGCGCGGGTGACGCCCGACGTCGTCGAGGCGCAGCGGCACCGGGTCGTTGATCAGCGCGCCGAGGACGCCGCGGCCGCGCGGCAGGGCGCCGATCATCGCGTGGCTGGCCTCGTCGATACCCCTCGTGAGGAACCTGGAGAGCTCGGTCCTGGTCTCGTTGAGGACGCCGAGCGCCGCGTAGCGGGCTTCGGTGAGCTCCTGTGCGGACTCGAGCACCCGATCGAGCACCTGGTCGAGGTCGAGGTCCGCGAGCACGCTCCGAGCGACCTCGAGAATTCCCTGCGTGGTTCGGTCTATCAAAACAGCCCCTTGGCTAGGTCTGTCCCGTCTGCGCTGCGCATGGCCCACCAGACATTGAACTACTTTCCGCGGCCTGTTGCTGCGCACATGCGGGATTCTTGCGTACGGCGCTCCACCGATGAGCATCGGGACATAGCACGGATGCGCCGGGCCCCGCCCGTGGCCAATGCTGGAGAGGCAATTCCAGGCCGCAGCTACCGCATCGGCAGGATCGCCGGGTGAGCCCTAGCTACGTGGCCGACAGCGCCTTCAGCGGCCGCATGCGGGTGACCCGCCACGCGGGGTAGATGCCGCCGAGCACGCCGATCGCCACGCCCACCAGCAGGCCGCGGCCCAGGCCCCAGGCGGTGACCGACGGCGAGACGTACGCGCTGACGCCGAGCGCGTGCACGAGCAGGCTGCCGCCGATCACCCCGAACAGCAGGCCGGCGGCGGCGCCGAGCACGCTGACCGCGATCCCTTCTCCGAGGATCAGCGACGCGACGCGCACGGGCCCCCAGCCGACGGTGCTCAGCAGCCCGAGCTCGCCCTGGCGTTCGATCACCGACATCGCCATCGTGTTGGTGACGCTGATCGCGCCGACGATCAGCGCGATCACCACGATCACCAGGATCGCCTTGGAGATCAGCGTGCTGTTCGCGCCGACCCGCAGCGCCTGCTGGGGATCGGTGATGACCTGCGTGCCGGGGAAGGAGCGTTCGATGTGCCGGGCGGCGACGCTCGCGCGCACGCCGGGCGCGAGCTGCACGACGACGTCGGTGGCCTCGGCGGGACGGGAGGTCAGCTGCTGGGCCTGCGCGAGCGCCAGCACGGCCCCGGAGTCCTCGAACAGGATGCCCGAGTGATAGATGCCGGCGACCCGGTAGGGGTGCCCGGCGATGACGAGGACGGCGCCGGGCAGCAGGTGCAGCTGCGCGGCGAGCCGGTCGCCCACGAGCACTTCGCGCGCTCCCGTCGCCGGCCGCTGGCCGCCGGTCAGCACGAGGTTGTGGGTGAAGAATCCGGCGGGGTCGGCGCCGAAGACGATCGCCGAGGCGTCGGACTTCACGCCTTCTACGAGCAGCAGCAGGGGCGTGGCGTGCGCGACGTCCGGGCTGGCGTCCAGCCGCGCGACGATCGATTCGGGGAGCACCGACGCGGTCGGTTCGGAGACGTTCGCCTGGAAGACGCCGAGCTCCGAGCCGCCGAGATTCACGAACCCGGCTGCGGTTTCCTTCAGCCCCTGGGTGAACGCGAGCAGCGCGACGATCGTCGCCACGCCGACGGCGATGCCGGAGGCGGTGAAGATGGTGCGGGTGGAGCGTCGCAGCAGGTTGGTCCTGATGATCGCGAACATCGCCGGTCACGCTACCCGCGCTGGGACAGGGCTTCGTCGGCGGCGGCGAGCTGGCCGTCGATCAGGGTGACCGTGCGGTCGGCGCGCGTGCCGACGGAGCTGTCGTAGCTGACGACCAGGAGCGTCATGCCGAGTTCCTCGCGCAGGCGGAAGAGCAGGTCGAGCACGCGCTCCGAGTTGGTCGAGTCGAGCGCGCCGGTGGGCTCGTCGGCGAGCAGCAGCCGCGGCTCGTTGGCGAGCGCGCGGGCCACCGCGACACGCTGGCTCTCGCCCCCGGAGAGCTCCGACGGCAGGTGATCGGCGCGGTCGGCGATCCCCACCTCCTCCAGCAGCGCGAGCGCGCGCCTGCGCCGCTCGGCGCGGTGCACGCCGGCGCCGATCAGGGGGACTTCGACGTTGGCGCGGGCGGACAGCGTCGCGAGCAGCAGGTGGCGTTGGAAGACGAAGCCGACGACCTCACGGCGGGCGCGGGCGGGGTGCGGGGCCCTCCACAGCTCGCGGCCGTCGATCAGGATGCGCCCGGCGTCGGGCTGCTCCAGGCCGCCGATCAGGGCCAGGAGGGTGCTCTTGCCGGAGCCCGAGCGCCCGGTGATCGCCACCGCTTCGCCCGGGCTGACGCTGAGTGAGACATCGCGCAGCGCGCTCACGCGGCCGAAGCCCTTGCTCGCCCTCTCGACCGTCACCTCCGCGCCGGCGGGCGCGCTCACCTGATGACCTGCACCGGGTATTCGAGGTCGATGGTCGCCCCTTCCGAGACGATCACGGCGCGGAAGGTGAGCGGATAGCCGACGGCCGAGGATGGCCATTTGAAGACGTCTGAGAAATGTCCGTCGAAGGTGTAGTGGGAGCGGCGGGCGACCACCTGTCCGCCGAACAGGTACTCGTAGCTCACGCTCGCGTTGACCGCGTGCGCGCCGCGGGTGACCGTGAAATGCAGCGGCCACGGCCGTCCGACCTTCGGCGCGTGGGTGGAGCCGCGCAGCGTCGCGCTCACCCCGCCGGCGCTCGCGGTGACCGTGCGCCCCGTGCCCGACGATGCGGACGCGGTCATCGAGGAGGTCTGCGGCTGCGTGGACGTCGCGGCGGCGGAGGTGGTCGCGGGCGCGGTGCTCGCATCTGTGCTCGCGTCGGCGCTCCCGGGCGCGGTGCTCGCATCTGTGCTCGCGCCGGTGCTCTGCTTGCTCGTCGAGGACCTGCCGCAGCCTGCCAGCCCCAGGAGCGTGACCGCCAGTGTGGCGAATAGTAGACACGAACGTCTATTCATGGTCACAGCCCCTCCTCTGTGTGCTTGTGCGCTCAACAGTAACGCTAGCCGCAGTCGGCGCCTCTCCGTAGTAACACGCAGGGCGTTGGGGAGAAGGCCCCGATGCAAGGCGTACCCGCATTCCCTTGACTCTGGGTATCGCTGCTCCCCCCAGCGAGGCCACTGCAACGCACGACGACTGGAGAAAAGGGATCATGGCAACCACCGAGCAGTCCACGACGTTCGAGGCTCCGGGCCGGCCGGGCAGCCCCGTGCAGGTCAAGGAGCGCTACGAGAACTTCATCGGCGGTCACTGGGTCGCACCGGTCGACGGCGAGTATCGCGAGAACCTCACCCCGGCGACCGGCCAGCCGATCTGCGAGGTGTCGCACTCGGGCGCGCAGGACATCGAGCTCGCGCTGGACGCGGCGCACGCCGCGAAGGACGGCTGGGGCGAGACCTCCACGACCGAGCGCTCGCGCGTGCTGAACGCGGTTGCGGACACGATCGAAGAGAACCTCGAGATGCTGGCCGTCGCCGAGAGCTGGGAGAACGGCAAGCCGGTGCGCGAGACGCTCGCCGCGGACATCCCGCTGGCGGCCGACCACTTCCGCTACTTCGCCGACGTGATCCGCGGCGAGGAGGGGAGGATCTCGGAGATCGACAAGGACACCGTCGCCTACCACTTCTCCGAGCCGCTCGGCGTGGTCGGGCAGATCATCCCGTTCAACTTCCCGCTGCTGATGGCGGCGTGGAAGATCGCCCCGGCGCTGGCCGCCGGCAACTGCACGGTCGTCAAGCCGGCGAGCCCGACGCCGTGGTCGATCCTTAAGCTCGCCGAGCTGATCGAGGACGTCGTGCCGCCGGGCGTGCTGAACATCGTCAACGGCCCCGGCGCGGAGACCGGCAAGGCGCTCGCGTCGAACAAGCGGATCGCGAAGATCGCGTTCACCGGCGAGACCGTGACCGGCCGGCTGATCATGCAGTACGCCGCGCAGAACATCATCCCGTCGACCACGGAGCTCGGCGGCAAGTCGCCGAACATCTTCTTCGAGGACGTGATGGCGGCCGACGACGAGTTCCTGGACAAGGCCGTCGAGGGCCTGGTGCTGTACGCGTTCAACAAGGGCGAGGTCTGCACGTGCCCGTCGCGGGCGCTGATCCAGGAGTCGATCTACGACGAGCTCATGGCCCGCTGCCTCGATCGCATCCGCGCGATCAAGCAGGGCAACCCGCTCGACCGCACCGTCCAGCTGGGCGCGCAGAACTCGATCTCGCAGCTGGAGAAGATCGAGGGCTACGTGCAGATCGGCCGCGAAGAGGGCGCCGAGCTGCTGATCGGCGGCGAGCGCAACATGCTCTCGGGCGAGCTCGCCGGCGGCTACTACTACGAGCCGACGGTGTTCAAGGGCAGCAACGACATGCGCATCTTCCAGGAGGAGATCTTCGGTCCCGTCCTGGCGGTGACCACGTTCAAGGACGAGGCCGAGGCGCTGCGCATCGCCAACGACACGCTGTACGGGCTGGGCGCGGGCGTGTGGAGCCGCGACGGCAGCCGCGCGTTCCGGATGGGCCGCGGGATCAAGGCGGGCAGGGTGTGGACCAACTGCTACCACCTGTACCCGGCGCACGCGGCGTTCGGCGGCTACAAGGTCTCGGGCGTGGGGCGCGAGAACCACAAGATGATGCTCGACCACTACTCGCAGACGAAGTGCCTGCTGGTCAGCTACGACAAGAACCCGATGGGGTTCTTCTAGGCCGCGATGACGGGCTCGACGGCAGAGGCGAGCGTGACCGCGACCGACGCGGCGCTCGAGGCGATCGCGCTCCTGGGCGACGAGCACGGTCCGCTCGCCTTCTTCCAATCGGGCGGCTGCTGTGACGGCAGCCTGCCGATCTGCATGAAGGACGGAGAGCTGCCGCCGGGTCCGAACGACCTGCTGCTCGGCACGGTCGGCGGCGCTCCGTTCTACGTCGACTCCGAGCAGTACATGCGCTGGGGTCGGCCGTCGTTTCTGCTCGACGTTCGCCCGGGCGCCGCGGAGGGCTTCTCGCTGTCGCTGCGCGACGCGCACTTCGTCACCCGCCCGGCGCGGTAGATGCCCGGCGCCGGCGCCGTGAGACGGGCCGCGACGAGCGCCCGTGTTGCGGCCGGCGCCGCCGGGCGCGAGAATGGATGAGCATGGTCCAGCCTGGCGGCTACACGCTGCAGCGCGACGCACTCGACGAGCTGTTCGGCGCGCTGCACCGCCGCGGCTACACGGTGGTCGGCCCGACGGTGCGCGAGCAGGCGATCGTGTACGGGGAGATCGGCTCGTGCGCGGACCTGCCGATCGGTTGGACCGACGAGCAGGAGGGCGGGCACTACCGCCTGCGCCGGCGTGAGGACGAGGCGCTGTTCGGCTACAACGTGGGCCCGCACTCGTGGAAGCGCTACCAGCTGCCGCCGCAGGTGCGCCTGTGGCGCGCGCGCCGCGACGTCGACGGCGCGCTGAGCGAGATCGAGCCCGAGCCGGCGGACGCTCCGCGCTACGCGTTCCTGGGCGCTCGCTCATGCGAGCTGCACGCGATGGGCATCCTCGACCGCGTGCTGCTCGGCGGCGCCCATCCGGATCCGGCGGATCGGGCGCGGCGCGAGAACGTGTTCGTCGTCGCGGTGCAGTGCTCGCAGGCCGGGAGCACGTGCTTCTGCTCGTCGATGGGCACCGGGCCGACCGCCGACGATGGCTTCGACCTCGCGCTCACGGAGGTGCTGGACGGCGCCCGTCACTACTTCGTGCTGGACGTCGGCAGCGAGCGCGGAGCGGAGCTGCTCGACGAGCTGCCGCACGCGAGCGCCGCGCCGGCGGAGCGGGATGCGGCGAGCGCCGGGCACGCGCGCGCGGCCGCGCAGATGGGGCGCGAGCTGGACGTGACCGACATCAGGGAGCTGCTGTACCGCAACTACGAGAACCCGCGCTGGGACGAGGTGGCCGAGCGCTGCCTGTCGTGCGGCAACTGCACGATGGTGTGCCCGACGTGCTTCTGCACGAGCGTCGAGGACGTCACCGACCTCGCCGGCGAGCACGTCGAGCGCCACCAGCGCTGGGACTCGTGCTTCACCGTCGACTACTCGCACATCCACGGCGGGCCGGTGCGCGCCTCCACGCGCTCGCGCTACCGCCAGTGGATGACGCACAAGCTCGCCACGTGGATCGACCAGTTCGGCAGCTCCGGCTGCGTCGGCTGCGGGCGCTGCATCACGTGGTGCCCGGTCGGGATCGACATCACCGAGGAGGCGCGCGCGATCCGCGAGAGCGACCTTGGATCGACGGCCGCGGGTGTCGAGGGGGCGCGGGCGAGCACGGCGACCGGGGAGGGACGCGATGCAGACGCTTGACGAGCTGATCGCGGCGGCGCCGATGTTCGCGGGGCTCGCGCCGGAGCACCTGGCGCTGATCGCGGCGTGCGCGAGCAACGAGCGCTTCGACGCCGGCGAGTACCTCTTCCGCGAGGGCGCGCCGGCCGATCGCTTCTTCCTGATCCGCACGGGCGCGGTGTCGCTGGAGGTCGACGCGCCGGGGCGCGGGGCGCTGGTGATCGAGACGCTGCATCAGGGCGACGTCGCGGGCTGGTCGTGGCTGTTCGAGCCCTACCGCTGGGAGCTCGACGCGCGCGCACGCGAGCCGGTGGGCGTGGTCGCCTTCGACGGCTTGTGCCTGCGCGGCAAGTGCGACGTCGACCACGAGCTCGGCTACCAGCTGATGCGGCGCTTCGCGGCGTCGCTGACCGAGCGCCTGCAGGCGACGCGCCTGCAGCTTCTCGACGTGTACGGCCATGCTCGGGCAGACTGACGCTCCGACTGCCGCCGGCGGCGTCCCCGAGCAGGCCCCGATGGTGCCGGCGCCGTTCGCCGTGAGCGCCAGGCGCCAGGACGCCGAGGACACGTGGACGCTCGAGCTGCAGCCGCGCGCGGGCGTGCCGTTGGCGTTCGCCCCGGGCCAGTTCACGATGCTCTCGGCGTTCGGCGCCGGCGAGGTGCCGATCTCGATCAGCGGCGATTCTGCCGGCGGCCCGCTGGTGCACACGGTGCGCGCGGTCGGCCTCGCGACGCAGGCGATCTGCGAGGCGCCCGTCGGCGAGGTCCTCGGCGTGCGCGGGCCGTTCGGCAGCGCGTGGCCGGTGGAGGAGATCGAGGGCGCGGACGTGGTGGTGGTCGCGGGCGGCATCGGCCTGGCGCCGCTGCGCCCGGCGATCCTCGCGCTGCTCGATCGCCGCGAGCGCTACGGGCGCCTGCTGTTGCTCTACGGCGGGCGCTCGCCGGAGCAGCTGCTGTACACGCAGGAGCTGGAGCGGTGGGCGGCGCGCGGGCTGGAGGTGGCGGTGACGGTCGACAGCGCGGGGCCCGAGTGGCTGGGGCACGTGGGCGTCGTGCCGCGGCTCGTGCACCGCGCCCGCTTCGATCCCGCCGGCGCGGTGGCGCTGCTGTGCGGGCCGGAGGTGATGATGCGCTTCACCGTCGCCGCGCTCGCGCAGGCGGGAGTGGACGGCGAGCGCGTGTATGCGTCGATGGAGCGCAACATGCAGTGCGGGATCGGGCACTGCGGGCACTGCCAGCTGGGACCGACGCTCGTCTGCCGCGACGGACCGGTCTACCGCTGGAGCGAGCTCGAGCGCTGGCTTGCGATCAGGGAGCTATGAACACGACACCCGAACAGGCGCCGGCGCTCGCCGCGACCGGCACACGCACCCTGAAGGGCACACCCCCTTCGGGGGCACAGGCAGGCAGGCAGACGCTCGCGGTGTGGAAGTTCGCCTCGTGCGACGGCTGCCAGCTGAGCCTGCTCGACTGCGAGGACGAGCTGCTGCTGCTCGCCGATCGCGTGGAGATCGCGCACTTCGTCGAGGCCAGCAGCGCGACCGTGGACGGACCGTATGACGTGTCGATCGTCGAGGGGTCGATCACGACGGCGCACGACGCCGAACGCATCCGGGAGGTGCGCGCCAGCTCGCGCGTGCTGATCACGATCGGGGCGTGCGCGACCTCCGGGGGGATCCAGGCGCTGCGCAACTTCGCCGACGTGGATGACTTCACGGCGATCGTGTACGCCTCGCCGGACTACATCTCCACGCTGCGCACGTCCACGCCGATCAGCGCGCACGTGCCCGTCGACTACGAGCTGAACGGCTGCCCGATCGACAAGCGGCAGCTGCTGGAGGTGATCGGCGCGCACCTCGCCGGGCGCCGTCCGCGCGTGCGCGCGCACAGCGTGTGCGTGGAGTGCAAGCGCCGCGGCACGGTGTGCGTGATGGTCGCGCACGGCACGCCCTGCCTGGGCCCCGTCACGCACGCGGGCTGCGGGGCGATCTGCCCCTCCTACGACCGCGGCTGCTACGGCTGCTACGGGCCGATGGAGGCGCCCAACACGGACGCGCTGAGCGCGCGCATGGCGCAGCTCGGCTGCGAGGAGGTCGACCTGGTGCGGGTGTACCGCACGTTCAACGCCGGCTCGACGGCGTTCCAACGGGAGAGCGAGGCACATGAGCGAGGCTAGGCGCACGCGCGTGATCCGCACGGACTACCTCGCGCGCGTGGAGGGCGAGGGGGCGATGTACGTGAAGCTCGACGGTCGCGAGGTGGCGGAGGTGAAACTGAGGATCTACGAGCCGCCGCGGTTCTTCGAGGCGCTGCTGCGCGGCCGCGCGTTCACGGAGGCGCCGGACATCACGGCGCGCATCTGCGGCATCTGCCCGGTGGCCTACCAGATGAGCGCGGTGCGGGCGATGGAGGACGCGTGCGGCGTGGCGATCGACGCGGGCCCGTTGCGCGACCTGCGCCGGCTGCTGTATTGCGGCGAGTGGATCGAGAGCCACAGCCTGCACGTGTACATGCTGCACGCGCCGGACTTCCTCGGCTACGCGGGCGCGGTGGAGATGGCGCGCGATCACCGCGAGATCGTCGAACAGGGCCTGCAGATGAAGAAGGCGGGCAACGCGGTGATGGCGCTGGTGGGGGGACGGGAGGTGCACCCGATCAACGTGCGCGTGGGCGGCTTCTACAGGGCGCCGGCGCGCGCCGAGCTGCGCACGCTGGTCGACCCGCTGGAGCGCGCGCGTGAGACGGCGCTTGCGACCGCGCGCTGGGCAGCGACGCTGGAGTTCCCCGACGTGCAGCGCGCGACGGAGCTGCTGGCGCTGTCAGAGCCGGATCGCTACCCGATCGACCTCGGCCGCATTCGCTCCGACGGAGGCCTGGACATCGCGCCGGCGGAGTTCGACGCGCACGTCGTGGAGGAGCACGTGGAGCACTCGAACGCCCTGCACGCGCGCATTCGCGAGCGCGGCACGTATCTGACGGGTCCGCTCGCGCGCTACGCGCTGTCCTTCGCGCAGCTGCGCCCGCTGGCGCGCGAGGCGGCGCGCGAGGCGGGCCTCGGGCCGGTCTGCCGCAACCCCTTCCAGAGCATCGTCGTGCGCGCGGTCGAGCTGGTGCAGGCGTGCGACGAAGCGCTCGCGCTGATCGACGGCCATGTGGAGCCGGATGCCCCGGCGGTGGAGGTCATACCGAGGCGCTCAGTCGGTCACGGAGCGACGGAGGCCCCGCGTGGTCTGCTGTACCACCGCTACGAGATCGACGACGACGGCACGATCCTCGACGCCAAGATCGTGCCGCCCACCTCGCAGAACCAGCTGGCGATCGAGGAGGACCTGCGGGCGGTCGTCGAAGCGGGCCTCGACCTGCCCGACGAGCAGCTGTCGCTGCGCTGCGAGCAGACGATTCGCAACCACGACCCGTGCATCTCCTGCGCGACGCACTTCCTGAAGCTGACCGTCGACCGTGGTTGAGGGGGACGTCGTCGCAGCGGAGGCGGTCGCGGATGATCCGGCGCCGGTCACGGGGCAGCCCGCCGTGGTGGTGATCGGCGTCGGCAACGCGCTGCGCAGGGACGACGGCGCGGGTCTGGCGGTTGCGCGCCGGCTAGGCGCGGGCGTCAACGCCGCGGGTGCGCCCGGGGGCGCGGCGATCGCCGTGCTGGAGTACGAGGGCGAGCCGCTGGGGCTGCTCGAGCTGTGGAACGGGGCGCGGGCGGTGGTGCTGGTGGACGCGATCCGCTCTGGCGCCGCGCCGGGCACGATTCACCGTGTGGACGTCTCGCGCGCGCCGGTCCCGGCGCTACTGCGCGGCTCGTCCTCGACGCACGCGGTCGGGGTGGGGGAGGCGATCGAGCTTGCCAGGGAGCTCGGCCGGCTGCCTGAGCGGGTCGTCGTCTATGGCGTCGAGGGCGCCTGCTTCGACGCTGGAGAGGGCCTGACGGTGGAGGTGACGGAGGGCGTCGACTCGCTCGCTAACGCCGTGATGCGCGAGGCGGAGGGACTCGCGGCCTGACCTACATACCTCGCGGGTGCGGTCTTCAGGTTTTCGGCGTTGTCCCGGGCGGTTTGGCGCTCGAACACGCGTCTGCCGGCTTTGCAGGCGGTCTGATCGGGCTCGCTTCGGCCTTCGGCGGCCCAGCTCCGCCTACGAGCGACCGTTTACAACCGGTGCCCAGCCCTCTCGGAGTCGCTCGTCGCTCATTTCCCAGCTGGGGGTTTAGCGCTTGCGGCAGCGTCGGAAGGTTTTGGCGGCGGTTTGCTGGGGCTCGGCGCAGACCCTTGAGGTGAATACCCGCCGCGCACACGCCTTCGGTGCCCTCTGCTCGTTTCTCGAACCAGCCTTGGTCGTCAAGCGACCAGCGCTCGGCGATGAACAAGTCTTGGGTGTGCTCAGAGTAGCCCGCGAGGCTTCCGAACCTGAAGTAGCCGCCAACGACCCGTCCGTCCTTCATCGTCGCCCGAACCATCATCTCCTTCATTTGTCCTTCTCGGCTGAAGGCTTCGTTCCAGCCTGACGCAACGCTGTGTGACGGCGAGATGCCGATCAGGTGGAGCACCAAGGGTCGCAGCCGGCGCGACTTACGCCAGCGCAGCCCGATAGCTGCCAAGATCGTGGGAAGGGCGATCACGACGATTGCTGCCGCGGCCAGGTCAGCTGTCAGCGACATTTCGCCGTGGTAGAGCTTGACGAGTTCCTGCTTGGTGAGTCCAAAAACTAGACTGCCCCCCGAGTGCCACGGCGTACACCAAGGCGCTGTAGTAGAGGGCATTTAGGAGGCGCTCAAATGGCGTGTCTTCCCCTCGCACCGCAAACATCCGCTCGCGGAGTAGCAGGGTTACGAACCCCGGCAGCACGAACACTGCAAGGATCAGTAGCGCGGTACCGGTCTCGGGTGCCATAGACGGCTTCTACCAGGCACTACGGACACAATTGTCCGGCGAACGTTCAGGCCCTGAGCGACGACATCCCGGTGACTAGTGCTGCCTCAAAGCGGCGGCCACCGCTGCCTGTCCGTAGGAGATCGCCCCGTCATTGGGCGGCAGCTCGCGCGGGAGCAGCACGCGCAGGCCTGTGTCGGCGAGCCGTGCCAGGCACCGCTTCAGCAGCAGACGGTTCTGGAAGACGCCCCCCGAGAGGACGACGGTGCGCACCCCTTCACGCCGCGCGAGAAGCGACAGCGCGCCGGCGGTCGCGTCGGCGAGGCCGTTGTGGAAGCGCCCGCTCGCGACCGTCGGGGAGACGCCGGCGGCGAGGTCGCCCACGATCGCGCGCACCGTCTCGCGCGCGTCGAGTCGCAGCAGCTCCTCCTCGATGACCGGAAGTGGGTAGGCACCTCGCTCGCTTGCCGGCGCGCACGTCGCGGCCGCTTCGAGCTCGACCGCCGCGCGACCCTCGTCGCGGACGGCCATGCGGATGCCGCACAGGGCGGCGACCGCGTCGAACAGGCGCCCGACGCTCGTCGTGATCGGCGACGCCGTTCCGGTCCTTGCGAGCTCGACCACCTGCTGCCAACGTGCCCCGTCCACCCGGCCGGCCATGCGCCCCGGCATCGCAGCCTCGCCGTCGAACGCCGCGAGCAGCCACGCGCACGCCATCCGCCACGGCTCGCGCACGGCCGCATCGCCGCCGGGGAGCCGCACCGGGTGCAGGTGACCGACGCGCTGCGCGTGCGCGAGGTCGCCGAGCAGCAGCTCTCCGCCCCACACGGTGCCGTCGCTGCCCAGCCCCGACCCGTCGTAGATGGCGCCGATCGCCCGCCCGCGCTCACCGTGCTCGGCGAGCACCGCGGCCAGGTGCGCGTGGTGATGCTGGACGCCCACGAGCTCCACGCCCTCGCGCGCCAGCGCGTAGCCTGTCGACAGGTAGTCCGGGTGCAGATCGTGCGCCACCACCTCCGGCTCGACCGCGAACAGCTCCTGGAAGTGGTCGATCCCCTCGCGGAACGAGCGCAGCGTCTCCCAGTTCTTCAGGTCGCCGACGTGCTGTGAGACCCACGCGCGCGAGCCGCTGGCCAGGCAGAACGTGCTCTTGAGCTCCGCGCCGCACGCCAGCAGAGGGGGCGCGTGCAGCGGCAGGGCGACGCTGCGCGGCGCGTAGCCGCGCGAGCGCCTGAGCATCAGCGCGCGCCCGCCGCCCGCCGCCGATGCGTGTGGGTCGTCGGCGTCCGCTGTTCGATCCGCGCCCGCGTTCAGCGAGCGCACGATCGAGTCGTCGACTCGCAGCTCGATCGGGCGGTCGTGCACGAGCAGCGCGTCGGCGATCGTGCCCAGGCGCCCGAGCGCTTCCTCGTCGCGGTACGCGATCGGCTCGTCGCGCGCGTTGCCGCTGGTCATCACCAGGGTCGTGCCGGTGTCCGCGAGCAGCAGGTGGTGAAGCGGCGTCGACGGCAGCATCACGCCGAGGTCGGGGGCGCCGGGCGCGACCGCCTGCGCGACAGGCGCGCCGTCGCGGCGGCGGGCGATCACGATCGGCCGCCCGGGGCCGCATATGAGCGTTCGCTCGGCTGGGCTGAGGTCGACGAGCTCGCTCACAGCGTCGAGGTCGCGCGCCATCAGCGCGAACGGCTTCTCCTCGCGACGCTTGCGCTCGCGCAGCTCCGTCACGGCTCGCTCGTCGTCCGCGCGGCACGCCAGGTGGTAGCCGCCGAGGCCCTTGACCGCGACGATTCGTCCCGCGACCAGCGCCGCCACCGCCCCCGCGAGGGCGTGCTCGCCGGTGACCGCAGCTCCGCCGGCCGGCGCCTGCACGTCCATGTGCGCCCAGCCGTTCGCTCCCTGCTCGCCGCCCGAGCGATCGATCAGGCGTAGCGTCGGCCCGCACGCGGCACACGCGTTCGGCTGTGCGTGAAAGCGCCGGCTCGCCGGGTCCTCGTACTCCGCGCGGCATGCCGCGCACATCTCGAACGCGCTCATGGTCGTCCGCGCGCGGTCGTACGGGACTCCGCGGACGATCGTGAAGCGCGGGCCGCAGTTGGTGCAGTTGATGAACGGGTAGCGGTGACGGCGGTCGCCCGGGTCGAACATCTCCCCGAGGCAGTCCGTGCACGGAGCCACATCGGCCGACACAAGCGCGGTGGGCTCGCCCGCCGCTCGGCTGGGCAGAATGCGAAAGCCCTCCTGGCCGATCGGGTGCGCCGGCCCGGCGCGGGCTCGCTCGGCCACAGCCGGCTCCAGGCGCTCGGTGCGCACCCGCTCGACGACCGCCAGCGGCGGCGGATCCTCGCCGAGGCGCTCGAGGAAGCGCTCCACCGCGTCCGCCCGGCCCTCCGCCTCGAGCAGCACGCCGTGCTCGTCGTTGCGCACCCAGCCCGACAGCGCGTGCTCGTGTGCGAGGCGGTGCACGAACGGCCGGAAGCCCACACCCTGCACGACGCCCTCCACGCGGGCGCGCACGCGGGTGCGTGCAATGGTCGTCATCGAGCGTCGCCCGCCTCTCCCGACTCGCCGGCGTCCAGCTCGATCAGCTCGCGCAGGACGTGCCACGCGCTGGCCTGCGCCTCCTGGATGCGGGGGATGTTCTGCGAGCGGGTCACGATCACGTGGTCGGCGAGCTCCTCGGCGGCGATCGCGCCGCCGTCGTAGCCGACCAGCGCCACCGTCGCCAGGCCGCGCTCGCGCGCCTCGGCGAGCGCGCGGGTCACGTTGGCTGAGCCGCCGCTGGTGGAGAACGCCAGCAGCGCGTCGCCCGCGCGGCCGTGGGCGATCACCTGGCGGCTGAAGATCGCCTCTATGCCGATGTCGTTGCCGATCGCCGTCACGATCGACGGGTCCTCGGTGAGGTCGATCGCGCGTCGCGCCGCCCAACCGCCCGGCGCGGCGCGCAGGTCGGCGACCGCGTCCATCGCGTCGGTCGCCGAGCCGCCGTTGCCGAGCGCGAGCACCGTGCCGCCGGCGTCCAGGCACTTGCGCAGCGTCGTCGCCGCCGCGATCAGCGCGTCGGCGCCGTCGGCGAGCGTCTGCGCGCGCAGCGCCGAGATCTCCTGCGCCTTCATCGCGATCGAGCCGCGCACGTCGTCGACCACGCGCTCGAGATCGTCCTCGGCGCCGTCCTGCGCGCCGTCGCTGGGCCCCGCGAGGAACGGGTACAGGAAGCTCGCCGCGCCGACCTCGCGCGCGGGCTGCGTCGGGCCCGCGGCGCCAAGCAGGCCGCGGTGCTCGAAGAACACGTGCACCAGCTCCCACAGCACGTGGTACGCCGTCTCGGCCAGCTCCTGGCGGACGAGCTCGTCGGCGACCGGGGGCTCGAGCTCCCACTCCGCGCCGACGTGCTCGAACGCGATCGTCAGGCAGCCGCGCCGGCGGGCGGCCGCGAGCGCGGCGGCGGTATCCGCGTCGCAGCCGAACGCGATCGCGATGTCGCCGGGCTCGGCCGTCAGCTCGACCTCCTCGCGCAGCGCGCCGTGCTCGCCGGTGAGCGCCCGCGCCGGCAGCGCGCGCTTGCCGACGATCACCGGGTGCACGAACTCGACGGCCACATGGCGGGCGTCCGAGCGCGCCTGCGCCGAGCTCCCGATCGCCAGCAGCCGTCCCCCGTTCCAGAAGCGTTCGGCGACCAGCTGGCACAGCCGCGCAAGCGGCTCGGCGGCGGCCGCGAAGAAGCGCTCGTTGGCGCCGGTGCGCAGCGCCAGCAGCTCTCCGACGCGCTCTCTCACGCGACGTCCGCGAGCCAGCGCGCGAACGCGTCGACGCCCTCGCCGGTGCGCGCGCTGAGGAGCATGCGCTCGACGCCGGGGTTGACCTGGTCGAGGTTCGCGAGGAAGCGCTCGAGCGAGAAGTCGAGGTGGGGCAGCAGGTCGATCTTGTTGACCGCCACCAGCTCGCACGCGCGGAACATCAGCGGGTACTTCAGCGGCTTGTCCTCGCCCTCGGTGACCGAGGAGATCATCGCGCGCCGGTCCTCGCCGACGCGAAACTCCGCCGGGCACACGAGGTTGCCGACGTTCTCGATCACCAGCAGGTCGATCTCCTCGAGCGCGATCGCGCCGAGGGCGGAGCGCACCATGTTGGCGTCGAGGTGACACTCGCCGCCGAAGCCCGGGTCGGTGTTCAGCTGCGTGACCGGCACGTGCAGCGCCGACAGCCGTTCGGCGTCGAGCGAGCCCTGGACGTCGCCCTCGAGCACGCCCACGCGCACGTCGCCGAGACCGTCCGTCAGCACCCGCTCGAGCAGCGCCGTCTTGCCCGCGCCGGGCGCGCTCATCAGGTTGACCACGCGCACGCCCGCGCGGTCGAAGTCCTCGCGGTTGGCGCGCGCGATCGTGTCGTTCGCGTCCAGCACGTCCGTTGCGACCCTCACCTTGCTGCGGTGCACGGCTCCTCCTCCACCTCGATCGAGTCCACGGTCAGCTCCTCGCCGCTCAGCACGGTCACCTCGCCGCCGTCGCAGCGCGGGCAGCGGAACGCTGGCTCGCGCAGCTCCCACTCGTGCCCGCACACGCAGCGCATCCGCGCCGGCGCCAGGTGCGTTCGCAGCCGCGCTCCGTCGCAGATCGTCCCGCTGGAGACGATCTCGAAGTAGAAGGACAGCGAGCTCGGAACCACCTGGCGCAGCGCTCCGACGGTCACGTCCACCGCCACCACGCTGCGCCCGTCGGCGTGCGCGAGCGCGGCGTCGAGGATCGAGCGGCTGAGCGACAGCTCGTGCATCAGCCGATCGGGGGGAGCGGCTCGGGCATCAGCAGATCCGCGGGAGCGGGTCGCCGGCGAGCAGGTCCATCACGCGGCGCCCGCCGAAGGCGGTGTCGACGAGCACCATGCCGGGCGGCTCGGCGAGCACCTCGCCGATGTCCGCCGCCCGCTCGCAGCCTGCGACGGCGCGCAGCGCGTCGAGCGCCGCCTGCGCGCGCGCCGGCGCCACGAACGCCACGAGCTTGCCCTCGTTGGCGACGTACAGCGGATCGATGCCGAGCAGCTCGCAGGCGCCGGCGACGGCGGGCGCGACCGGCACCTCGCGCTCGCGCACGAGCGCCGCCACCCCGGATGCGCGCGCGAGCTCGTTGAGCGCGGAGGCGACGCCGCCGCGGGTGGCGTCGCGCATGCAGTGCACGTCTGCGCCGGCGGCGTCGAGCAGCGCGTCGACGGCAGGCCACAGCGAGCGCGTGTCCGAGCGGATGTCGGCCTCCAGCGCGAACTCGTCGCGCGCGAGCATGATCGCCATCCCGTGCTCGCCGATCGCGCCGGAGACGAGGATGCGATCGCCGGGGCACAGCGCCGAGGTCGACAGCTCGGCGCGCGGATCGAGCACGCCGACGCCCGTCGTGCACGCGTACATGCGGTCGGCGTGTCCGCGCTCGACGACCTTCGTGTCGCCCGCGATCACCTGCACCCCGGCGGCAGCCGCGGCCAGCGCGATCGCGTCGATCTCCGCCCGCAGCTCGTCTGCGGGCAGGCCCTCCTCGAGCACCAGCGACAGCGTCAGCGCGAGCGGCCGCGCGCCGGAGACGGCGAGGTCGTTGACCGTGCCGTTGACAGCGAGCTCGCCGATCGAGCCGCCGGGAAAGCGGATGGGGGTCACGACGAAGCTGTCCGTCGTCAGCGCCAGGCGCACGCCGTCCACGGCCACCGCCCCCGCGTCCCCCAGAGCGGCCAGCGCGTCGTTGCGCAGCGCGGGCAGCAGCAGCCCCTCGATCAGCGACTGCGAGGCCTTGCCGCCGGCGCCGTGCGCCATCGTGATGTGCTCGTCGCGAAAGCGCGCGGGCTTGGCGCGCGTGCGTTGCACGATCTCCCCGATCCGCTGCTCGCGCGTGGCGCCGCTCACACCGCCACCTCGCGCTGGCCGGCGTGGCGGCCGTATGAGTAGTACGCGGCGCAGGCGCCCTCGGGCGAGACCATGCACGTGCCGATCGGGCGCTCGGGCGTGCAGGAGGTGCCGAACACCTTGCACTCCCACGGCTTGATGGCGCCCTTGAGCACCTCGCCGCACTGGCACGCCTTGGGGTCGGCGACGCGGATGCCGGGGACGTCGAAGCGCCGCTCGGCGTCGAGCTCGGCGTAGGCGTCGGACAGCGCCAGCCCGCTCTGGGAGATGAAGCCGAGGCCGCGCCACTCGAAGTGCGGGCGCAGCGCGAACACCTCGGCGATGACGGCGAGCGCGCGCGGGTTGCCCTCCCACGGGACGACGCGCGCGTACTGGTTCTCGACCTCGCGCCTGCCGTCGGCGAGCTGCGTGAGCAGCATGTGGATCGACTGCAGCACGTCGAGCGGCTCGAAGCCGGAGATGACAAGCGGCTTTGCGTAGTCCTCGGGGACGAACTGGAACGGTCGCGCGCCGACGACCGTGGAGACGTGCCCGGGGCCGATGAAGCCGTCGATCTCCAGCGCCGGCGAGTCGAGCAGCGCGCGCAGCGGCGGCACGATCGTGACGTGGTTGCACATGCACGAGAAGTTGGCGATGCGCTCGGCCTTCGCGCGCATGAGCGTGAGCGCGGTCGACGGGGCGGTCGTCTCGAAGCCGATCGCGAAGAACACGACCTCGCGCCCGGGGTTGCGCCTGGCGATCGCGAGCGCGTCGAGCGGCGAGTAGACCATGCGCACGTCCGCCCCCTGCGCCTTGGCGTCCAGCAGGCTGCCGTGCGAGCCGGGGATGCGCAGCATGTCGCCGAAGCACGTGAAGATCACGTTCGGCTCGTGCGCGAGCGCGATGCCGTCGTCGACGCGGCCCATCGGCAGCACGCACACCGGACATCCGGGCCCGTGCACGAGCTCGACCTCGTCGGGCAGCAGGCCGTCGATCCCGTAGCGGTAGATCGAGTGGGTGTGCCCGCCGCACACCTCCATCAGCTTGTACGTGCGCCCGTCCTGTGCCAGCGAGCGGATCTCCGCGGCCAGCGCGCGCCCCAGCTCGGCGTCGCGGAACTCCTCGACGAACCTCATTCGGCCACGCTCTCCCGCAGCTCGCGCAGCTGCTGCTCGTAGTCCTCGCCCATCTCCTGCAGCAGCTCGAGCGTGGCGAGCGCCTCGCGCTCGTCGATCTGCGACAGCGCGAAGCCGACGTGGATCAGCACCCAGCTGCCGACGAGCGCGTGCGGGTCGCCGTCGAGCAGCGCGAGGTTGACGGTGCGCCTGACGCCGGCGACGTCGACCTTCGCAAGCTGGTCGGCGTCGTCGACGACCTCCACGACTCGGCCGGGAATCGCCAGGCACACGCTCGTCGTCTCCTGTTCTCTCGGGGGGCCTGGTTTAGCAGCTTGCCCAGGCGCCCGCAACGGCGTCGGCGCGGCTGCTACTCCAGCTCGATCGCGCGCATGACGTGTTCGTCGGGGAGCTTCTCGAGGATCGCGCGCAGGATCTCGCGTTCGTCGGCCTGCTCGCGCTGCAGATCGTTGAACAGCAGCCGCACGGCGCTGTGCGTGATCTTCATCTGCTGCGGCGCGAGCGTGACCGTCAGCACACCCTGCTCGTCGGGCGCCTGCTCGAGCTCGGCGATGACCGCGCGCGCGAGCTCGCGGATGTGGGTCTCGCGCGCCTCGTCTGAGATCAGCAGCCGCAGCGCCCTGGCTGCGACGGGGACCTCGTCCGCGTCGAGGAACAGGTGGAAGGGGGGCTCGGAGTCGTCCGCCGTGTCGCTCATGCTCGGTAGCCTACCGGCGCTGGGCCGGCGAGGACTGCGGCATCCCCCTCTTGACGTCAGGGAATTACACGGATGCCCGGAGCTCGTGGCGGACGTAGGTTCTGCTCATGACCGAGACACGAACACCTCAATCGAAGCAGGCGCAGGCGCCGGCGCAGTCCGACGGGCTGTTCGTCGATGTTCTGTGCGCAGTGGACGGCACGCGCAGGAGCTATGCGGCGGTGGAACAGGCGGCGATTCTGGCTGGCCCCGAAGCCCGGATGACGCTGCTGGCCGTGACGGCGGTGGCGGGCAGCGGCGTCAACAAGCACGCGGCGATCAGCCCGCGGCGGGCGGAACGGATCCTCGAGCGCGCCGAGTCGATCGCACGAGGCGCCGGCGTGGAGTGCACGGGCGTGATCGAGCCGGAGGGACCGCCGTCGCAGCAGGTCCTCGAGCACGCGGCCGGGCGCGACCTCCTCGCGCTGGGCGCTCCGGCGACGTCGTGGCTGGGCGGCAGGTTCATCGAAAGCGTGGCCGACGGCGCGCTGGACTCCCTTGCGGCGCCGTTGCTGTCGGCGCGCGCGCTGCCGGCGGGGGCGCACCGCTTCCCGGAGCGCATCCTGGTCGCCAGCGACGGCCTGGACGGGTCGGATGAGCTGGTCGACTGGGTCGCCCGTGTGGCCGGCGAGCACGGCGCGAGCGTGACGCTCTTGCACACCATCGGCAAGGAGTCCTCCGCACGGCCGCACCGCATACAGGAGCAGGCGAGCAGGCTCGAGCAGGCGATCGACGGCGCCTGCGAGGCGCGTGTCGAGGTCGGCGCCGCGGCGGAGCTGATCATCGCGGCCACCAAGCGCGACGCGAGCTCGCTCGTCGTCATGGGCAGCCGCCGGCTCGGCGGTCTGCGGGCGATCGGCAGCGTCAGCCGACGCGTCGTCCACAAAGCGCACTGCTCGGTGCTGCTCGTGCCTCCCGACTGGCTCCTTGGCTAGTCGGGAGCGCTGACGGCGCGGGTCGGCCGATCGCCGCGGGGCGCTCGCCGTTGCGGCGCGTCGCTAGGTCACTCCGCGGGGATCGTCGCGCTCGTCTGCGCACGCTCGCGCAGGACGCGCGCGAGCCAGCCGCCGGTGGCGGTCAGCAGCATGCCGGCGATCGCGGTGACGACGGCCAGCAGCGGCGGGAAGCTGCCGAGCGAGACCTTCGCGTGGGTGCCCGCGATCAGGTGCGCGAGCAGCAGGCCGATGCCGTAGACGAAGCCCGCGACAAGGCCGCGATCGGCGCCGCCCCAGCCGTCCTGGTGCTCGAAGCCGGCGCTCACGCTGGCGAGCGCCACGAACGCGGCGTAGCCCCAGTACGCGCCGCTGGAGACGCCCACGAGCACGCCCGCGACCGCGCCGGCGATCGCCGGAACGACCCCGCCGAGCACGATCTGCGCAGGGCGCGGACGGTCACGGAACAGCACTGGTTGATACATCGGTCTCCTCCCCGAAGGTCTCGTCAAACCCTACCGCGTCGTCATAACCTGCGTGCCACATGGCAAGCCCCCCTGCGCCCTTCCGCCTGTCGGTCCTCGATCAGTCCCCGATCTCCCAGGGCTCCACGGGCGGGCAGGCGCTCGCGAACACGCTCGACCTCGCGCGCCTGACCGACCGGCTGGGCTATCACCGCTACTGGGTCGCCGAGCACCACGGCGGCCCGATGCTCGCCGGCCCCAGCCCCGAGGCGCTGATCGGGCCGATCGCCGCCGCCACCACGCGCATCCGCGTCGGCAGCGGCGGCGTGATGCTGCCGCACTACAGCCCGCTGAAGGTCGCCGAGACCTTCAGCGTGCTCGCCGGCCTGTTCCCGGGCCGCATCGACCTCGGCCTCGGGCGCGCGGCCGGCACCGATCCGATGACGACGTACGCGCTGCAGCGCGATCGCCGCCAGGCCGCCCCCGATGACTTCCCCGAGCAACTCGTGGAGCTGCTCGGGTATCTCGACGACCGCCTGCCTCCCGATCATCCTTTCGCTCGCCTTGCGAAGACGCTGCCCGGGCGTCCGCACAAGCCCGAGCCGTGGCTGCTCGGCTCCTCGCCGCAGAGCGCGATGTGGGCGGCCGAGCTCGGGTTGCCGTACGCGTTCGCCGACTTCATCAACCCCAACGGAGCGGAGATCGCGGCGCTGTATCGCGAGCGCTTCGCCGCACACGAACACGCCGGCGCCAGCCCGCGCACGGCGGTCGGCGTGTGGGTGATCTGCGCCGAGGACGACGAGCAGGCCCGGCGGCTGGCGGCCAGCGGGCGCATGGCCTTCACGCTGCTGCGCCGCGGCCAGCTGATCGCCGTGCCGCCTGTCGAGCAGGCGCTGCGCTTCCTCGAGAGCGAGCGGCGCCGCGGTGAGGAGTCCGGCGGCGCGGAGCAGGGCGGTGCGGGCGGTGCGGCGCCGCGCTCGGAGCGCCGCGCGATCGTGGGCGCGCCCGAGACCGTGCGCGCGCAGCTCGCCGACGTGTCGCCAGCTACGGCGCCGAGGAGGCGATCGTCGTGTGCATCACCCACGAGCACCAGGCGCGCAGGCGCTCGTATGAGCTGCTGGCCGACGCGTTCCAGCTGTCCGCCGGCATCTGAGGAACGGTATTTTGTCGCTGTGAGCGACCCGCCGCAGGTGCGCCGTGCGACCGCCGCCGATGTGTCGGCGCTCAGGCCACGCGCAGCTCCTCCTCGCCCACGCGCACGACGTCGCCGCGATGCAATTGCCGGCCGCGGCGCGTCTCGGGCTCGCCGTTGACCTGCACGGGCTCGCCGGCGAGCAGCGCCTTCACCTCGCTGCCGCTGTCGACGGCGCCGGCGAGCTTGAGCAGCTGCCCGAGCCTGATGGTCTCGCCCTGTATGGGAATGTCGCGCACCACGAGCGACGAATGTAGATGAGTCCGCGCAGCGAGCCGGTAACAAGTCCGCTACCCCGAATGCGTTACGCTCGCAGCCAATGGGCGAGCGCACCGAGTACACGCCGGGAACGTTCTGCTGGAGCGAGCTGACGACGCCCGACCAGGCGGCGGCGAACGCGTTCTACGGCCCGCTGCTCGGCTGGCAGGCGAACGACATACCGCTGGGCGAGGACGCGTACTACTCGATGCAGCTCGTCGACGGCAAGCGCGTGGCGGCGATCGCGGCGCAGCCGCAGCAGCAGCGCGACGCGGGCGTGCCGCCGCTGTGGAGCTCGTACGTGTCGGTGGTGAGCGCGGATGCGTCCGCGGAGCGCGCGAAGGAGCTGGGCGGGACGGTGCACGCGCCGCCGTTCGACGTGATGACGGTCGGGCGCATGGCGGTGATCCAGGACCCGCAGGGCGCTTTCTTCATGCTGTGGCAGCCGGGCGAGACGATCGGCGCGGAGCTGGTGAACGCGCCGGGCGCGCTCGTGTGGAACGATCTGCAGTCAGCCGACCTCGACGCCTCGGCGGCCTTCTACGGCGACCTGTTCGGCTGGCAGGTGGAGCCGTTCGAGGGCATGCAGGATCGCTACCTGTCGATCAAGAACGCCGGCGCCAACAACGGCGGCATGCGCGACCTGACGCCGCCGTCGCCGCCGAGCTGGCTGACGTACTTCGGCGTCGACGACGTGGATCGGGCGCTGGCGAAGGTCGACGAGCTGGGCGGCTCCAACCTGGCCGGGCCGATCGACATCGGGATCGCGAAGATCGCAGTCGTGGCGGACCCGCAGGGCGGGGTGTTCGCGCTGTACGCGGGCGAGCTCGAGCCCTAGACCCGGGGGGCGGTTCCTGCCCCAGAGCCGGCGCCGTTGTGCCGCTCTGCCATGTCGGCGCCGGTGGTGGTCGTCATGACGGCGGCGCCGCTGCCGGTGAGCGCGCGGCGCACGAGCCCGGGCGCGAGGATGCGCAGCGCGGCGGCGAGCGCGTAGGCGCGCGGCACGTAGCGTTCGGCACGCCGCCCGATGCCGGCCTCGTAGATGGCGTCGGCGGCCTTGTCGGGCGTGGAGACGATCCAGCGCGTCCACGGCTTGGCGGTGAGCTCGGACTGGGGGAAGCCCTCGGTGGAGATGAACCCGGGCAGCACGAGCCCGACGTGCACGCCGTGCGCGTGCTCCTCGGCGAACAGCGCGTCGGACCAGCCGGCGAGCGCGAACTTGGAGGCGCTGTAGGCGCCGGACCCGGCGCGCGCGACGCGCCCGGCGGTGGAGGCGACGTTGACGATGGCGCTCGGCGCGCTGGAGCGCAGCAGCGGCAGCAGCGCCTCGGTGAGCCGCACCTGGGCGTCGAAGTTGATGAGCATCGTGCGGTGCACGTTGGCGTAGCCGCCGCCGGCGAAGCTCGCGCGCCACGCGGCGCCGGCGTTGTTGACGAGCAGATCGAGCCGCCCGTGGCGCTCGAGCACGTGCTCGCGGATGCGCGCGGGCGCGTCGTCGTCGAGCAGGTCGACGGCGAGGTGGCTGACCCGCCGCTCGCCGAGCTCGGCGGCGAGCGCGCGCAGGCGCTCCTCGCGACGGGCGACGAGCACGAGCGAGGCGTCCGGCTCGCGCGCGAGGCGGCGGGAGGTGGCTTCGCCGATGCCGCTCGATGCGCCGGTTATCAGCATCACCTTGCCCATTGACCGTTAGCCTGTCAGATGGGCAAGCACGATGAGCGCAACTGCACGCAAGCGCGAGGCGCTGGAGCTGTTCAGCGGGCTGCCGCGCCACTACGACGCGCTGTCGGCGGCGCTGAGCTTCTGGCAGGACCCGCGCTGGCGGCGCGCGCTGGTGAGCGCGGTCGAGCCGGCGGCGGGGGAGCGCATCGTGGACGTGGCGACGGGCACGGGGATGGTGGCGGCGGAGCTGCTGGCGCGCGCGGACTGCTCGGTTGTGGGCGTCGACCAGAGCCCGCAGATGCTGGCGGCGGCGCGCACGCGTTTCGCGGCGCTGGAGCCGGCGGGCGGGCGCCCGCGAGTGGAGCTGATCGAGGGCGAGGCGGAGGCGCTGCCGTTCGCGGATGCGAGCTTCGACGCGCTGACGTTCACGTACCTGCTGCGCTACGTGGACGATCCGGCGGCGACGATGCGCGAGCTGGCGCGCGTGGTGCGCCCGGGTGGACGGGTGGCGTCGCTGGAGTTCGGCGTGCCGCCGTGGCCGCCGGCGTACTGGGCGTGGAGGCTGTACACGGCGGTGGGGCTGCCGACGCTGGGGCGGCTGGCGTCGCGCGAGTGGGCGCAGGTTGGGCGCTTCCTCGGCCCGAGCATTCGCGGCTTCTACGCGCGCCACCCGCTGGATGCGATCGTGGGCTACTGGCGGCAGGCGGGCCTGCAGGACGTGCGCGTGCGGCGGATGAGCCTGGGCGGGGGCGTGATCGTGTCCGCGACCAAGCGCGCGGATGGCTGAGACGCCGCGCGAGCGCCCGGCGTTCTACGCGCTTGGCGGCGGTCGCGTGGGCGATGCGGTGACGCTGCTGCACCCGCCGTACACGGCGTGGCACCTGAGCTACTTCGCGCTGGGCGCGGCGGTGGCGCCGCGGCTGTACGTGGACCGGCTGCTGTGGGGGCTGGCGGCGTTCGCGCTGGCGGTGGGGGTGGCGGCGCACGCGCTGGACGAGCTGCACGACCGGCCGCTGCGCACGAGCATCGGCGATCGGACGCTGCTGTGCGCGGGCGTGGTGGGCCTGCTGGGCGCGCTGGCGATCGGCGTGGCGGGGATCCTGACGGTGACGGTGTGGCTGTTGCCGCTGGTGCTGGCGGGCGGGCTGTTCCTGCCGGCGTACAACCTGGAGCTGGCGGGCGGGCGCTTCCACGGCGACGTGTGGTTCGCGCTCGGCTGGGGCGCGTTTCCTGCGTTTACCGGCTACTTCGTGGAGGCGGAGAAGGTGGCGCTGCCGGGCGTGCTGATCGCCGCGGGCTGCCTGGCGGTGAGCGTGGCGCAGCGGCGCCTGAGCTCGCAGGCGCGCGAGCTGCGCAGGCGCACGCTGGCGATCGACGGCACGCGCACGCTGAGCGACGGCAGCACCGAGCGGCTGTCGCTGGGCGGGCTGCTGCGGCCGCTGGACGGCGCGCTGGCGGCGCTGTCGCTGGCGACGGTGCTGACGGCGTGCGCGCTGGTGGCGGCGCGGCTGTGACGATCCGCCTACGCCCCGAGCAGATGCGCGCCGGGGCCGGGGCGCACCTCGCGTGCGTCGGCGGGAAAGGTGACGCCCGGCGCGAACAGGCCGAGCACGCTGCCTCCGAAGCCGCCGCCGACGAGTCGGGCGCCGCTGGCGCCGGCATCGCGCAGGCGTTGCACGGTGGCCTCGACGGCGGGCGTGGAGACCTCGAAGTTCTCGCGCAGACTCTGGTGGGAAGCATTTAGGAGGAGGCCGAGGGCGTCGAGGTCATTCGCGCGCAGCGCGATCACAGACTGGAGCACACGCTGGTTTTCCTCGATCACGTGCAGTGCGCGGCGGCGCAGGGGCTCGGGCAGCTGCTCGACGGCGGCGGGGTCGGCGTCGCGCAGCGACTTGACGCCGAGCAGCCGGCAGGCCTGCGCGCACTCGGCGCGCCGCCGGTTGTAGCCGGAGCTGGCGTGCAGGTGGCGCTCGCCGGAGTCGAGCACGACGAGCCGCCAGTCGCCGAGCAGCAGCGGCACGGGCTGGACGTCGAGCGTGCGGAAGTCGATGCGGAGCGCGGCGTCGGGCGCGCCGTAGAGCGAGGCGAGCTGGTCGAGCAGGCCGGTGTGGGCGCCGACCCAGTCGTTCTCGACGCGCGCGCACAGCCGCGCGATCTCGACCCGTTGCAGCTCCTTGACGCCGCCGCCGTCGTGCCGGCTGCCGCGAACGGCGGCGGCGCGCGCGCCGAGCTCGATGAGGGCGAGGCACAGCGCGACCTCGAGCGCGGCGGAGGAGGAGAGGCCGGCGCCGCGCGGCAGCTGGCCGGCGATCTCAATGCTGGCGCCGACGAGCGGGAAGCCGTCGCGGGCGAGCTCGGCGACGGTCCCGCGCACGAACGCGCGCCAGCCGCCGGCGGGCTCGGGCTCCGCGAGCGAGAACTCGTCGCGCTCGTCGAGATCGCGCGCGTACGCGTACACGCGTCCCTCGCCGGGCACATCGGGCGGGCGCGCCTCGGCGCCGACGGTGATGCCCTCGCCGATCGCGAACGGCAGCGCGAGCCCTTCGTTGTAGTCGGTGTGCTCGCCGATCAGGTTGACGCGCCCGGGCGCGAACGCGCGGGTGCGCTCAGGCGGCACGTTGGATCGCCTCGCGCAGCTTGGCCGCGGACTCCTCGGGCAGCGTGTCTGAGATGAACGCGCCTGCCCCCTGCTCGGAGCCGGCGAGGTACTTGAGCTTGTCGGCGGTGCGCAGCGGCGGGTAGAACTCGACGTGCAGGTGGCCGTGCCCCGTCTCCGCGCCGGCGGGGGCCGCCCCGGTGCCGGCGTCCGAGACGCCCGCGGTGGGCGCCTGGTGGACGGCCATCACGTAGGGAAAGATCCGCTCGAACAGCGCGTCGTATCCGCGCACGAGCGCCTGCAGCGCGGCGGCGAGCAGGCGCAGCTCCTCGGGCTCGCAGTCGAGCAGGCTCGGCCTGTGCTCGCGCATGACGACATGCGCCTCGTATGCCCAGCGGGCGGCGTACGGGACGTACACGACCACTCCTTCGTTCTCGTGGACCACGCGGCATCCGTCCTCGAGCTCGCGCTCGAGCAGCGCGCACGGCGCGCAGCCCCCCAGGCGCTCGTCGGCGGCCAGCTCGAGCGCGGGGACGGGTGGCACGAACGGGAAGCCGTAGATCTGGCCGTGGGGGTGGTGCAGGGTGACGCCGACCTCGACGCCGCGGTTCTCGAAGATGAACACGTAGTCGATGTCCGCGCGCGCCCCCAGCTCGGCGTAGCGGTGGCGCCACACCCACATGAGCGCCTCGACGCGCTCGGGCGCGAGCGTGGCGAAGGAGGCGTCGTGGTCGTCGGTGTAGACGACGACCTCGGCGGCGCCGTGGGGCGCCTGGAAGGCGGGGAAGAGGTTGTCGAAGACGGCGATCTCGAAGGCTGGGAATGGGATCTCGGTCTGCGGCCCGCCCGGCCGCGTGGCGTCCAGCGGGCAGTGCTCGCGCGTGGGTAGGAACGTACGCTCCTGGCGGTCGATCGCGTAGACGACCTCCTCTCCGCGCAGCTCGGAGAAGCGCAGCTCGCTCACCTCGGCGGCTGCTCCTCGCGGGTGTAGAGGATCAGCGCGCGGCCGTCGTCTTTGACGTGGCGCGCGATCGCGACCGGGCCGACACGCTCGTCTGGGCCCACGCGTTTGGCGCGCCCAGCGCGCCCGTCCTGTGGCTCGCGCCTGCCCTCGTGATCGCGCTGACCGGGCAGCTGCTCGATCTCCCGTCGCTGGCCGGAGGGTGGCGGCTCGGCTGGGTCTCCGGCCATGCTCCGAGGTTATACCGCGGGTGCGCTCGACAGTTGCGAGCAACTCCCAACCGGCCGGTCCGGAACGTGCGCGAACGCCGATGACGGAGACTGCGGGTTTTCCGAGGGTCAGGAGCGGGCATTCCGCATGGCCGGTTGACTATGGTTCGCAATGGCGGAAGGTAGTTGCCGGGATGCCGTGCCAAGTAGTTGTGACCCTGCGAGCCAGAGGAGGCGGACCATGTCGGACACAGACCAGGCCCATGAGGCAGTAGAGCGGCTTGACTTCATTGACCGGCGCGAGGAGGTCGAGGGGTCGGGATTCGACCGGCGCTCGTTCCTGCGCCGCACCGCGCTGACCGGCATCGCCGCCGGCTCGGTGAGCACCATCCTGAGCGCCTGCGGCGCGGCTGCGTCCAGCAGCAGCGGCGCGAAAAGCATCTTCGACGCGAGCAAGGAATACAAATTCACGTTCGTCAACCACGTGACCACGAACCCGTTCTTCGTGCCGACCATCTACGGCATCCAGGACGCGTGCAAACTGCTCGGATGCAGCTACGCGTGGACGGGCTCGGAAACCAGCAACGTGAGCCAGATGGTCAACGCCCTCAACAGCGCGGTGGCCGCCAAAGTCGACGGCATCGCGTGCTCGCTGATCGACCCGACGGCGTTCAACTCCCCCGTGGCCTCGGCGCTGTCGGCCGGGATCCCGGTCGTGGCCTACAACGCCGACGCGAAGGGCAACCCGCGGCTGGCGTACATCGGCCAGGACCTTGAATTCTCGGGCGAACTGATGGGCGAACACATCGTCGAACTGGTGCCCTCGGGCGAAGTGGCGCTGTTCATCGCCACGCCGGGCTCGCTCAACATCCAGCCGCGCATCAACGGCGCGCTGACGACGCTGAAAAAGCACCCTTCGATCAAGACGAACGTGATCGCCACGGGCGCCGCGGTCCCGGCCGAGCTCACGGTGATCGAATCGTATTTCGTCGGTCACCCGAACACGAAGGGCATGTTCGCCGTCGACGCCGGCTCGACGCAGGGTGTCGCCGAGACGATCGAGAAACACGGCGCCAGCGGGACCGTCAAGGGCGGGGGCTACGACCTGGTGGAAGTCACCGAGAAACTGCTCGCGGCCGGCGACATCCAGTTCACGATCGACCAGCAGCCCTACCTGCAGGGCTTCCTGCCGGTTGTGGAGCTCTACCTCCACAGTGTCTCCAAGGGCCTATCCGGGATCGCCGACGTCGACACCGGCATCAAGTTCCTGACCAAAGAAACCGTCGAACCGTACAACACCACGAAAAGCCGCTACGAGGGCACCTCCTCGAAGGCCGGCGTGGCCTAGTCGAGCAGCACTCGTTCTAGGCTGCAGCCGTGGCAACCGCCTCTGGCAGCGAAGCTCCCACCAGAGCTCCATCCGAGGGTCCGGCCGGCACGAGCCGGGCCCTCGGATCGAGTGTCGTCAAGCTCGGACGCGGCTTCCTGACGCTGCGCGAGGGCTCGATCATCGTCGTCACGCTCGCGACGTTCGTGTACTTCGCGGCGAGCACGCCCGAGTTCGCAACCGCGGCGAGCTACAAGGCGCTGCTGCCCTACTTCGCCCCGCTGGCGATCCTCGGGGCGGGCGAGGTGTTCGTGATGGTCCTCGGCGAGATCGACCTGTCGATCGGCTCCGTCTACCTGATCACGCCGTTCCTGTTCGACAAGCTCGCCAGCGCCGGCCTGCCGCTCCTGCCGGCGGTGATCGTCGCACTGCTCGCCAGCGCGACGATCGGCCTCGTCAACGGCTTCTTCGTAGCCGTCGTCGGCATCTCCTCGTTCGTCGCGACGTTCGGGATGATGTTCACGCTCGACGGGCTCGCGCTCGTGATCTCACACGCCGAACTCGCGGGGACGAAAGGCACTGAATCGATCCACGTGACGTCGTTCGCGCAGGTCTTCGGCGGCGGCACCTACTCGGAGCTGATCTGGGCGCTGGTGATCGTCGTGATCCTGCAGGTCGTGCTCACGTTCACGCGCTGGGGCGTCTACACGGTGGCCGTCGGCGGCAACCGCCTGGGCGCGGCCGAGGCGGGCGTGCGCGTGAAGCTCGTGATGATCCGCAACTTCGTCATTTGCGCGAGCTGCGCCGGGTTCGTCGGGATCCTCGAGGCGGTGCGCACGACGACCGCCACGCCCGATCCCTCGGGGGCGGGCGAACTCCTCTTCCAGGGGATCGCCGCGGCGGTGATCGGCGGCACGCTCCTCCAGGGAGGCTCCGGCACGGTCGTCGGCGCCCTCATCGGCGGCTTGTTCCTCGGCGTTCTGCATGACGGCCTGATCATCAAGGGCGTCAGCGCAGACTACCTCGACCTCTACCTGGGCCTGGCGATCATCGTTGTCATGTCCGTCAACGTCTACGTCCAGCGCGTGCGCAGGGGCTCCGGCCTTGGCTGAGCACTCGACCGGCGGCGCGGGCGCGCCCGACGAGCAGGACGTGCTGCCACCCGGCGAGCGCATGCTCGACGCCGAGACGGTCGCAAGCGACGAGGCGCGCACCGAGGGCGCCCAGACCTCGAGCGGCGCCCCGGGGGAGGAGGTGCTGCGCGTCGAGCACATCACCAAGAGCTTCGGGCCGATCACCGCGCTGCGCGACATCAACCTGACGCTGCGCAAGGGCGAGGTCCTCGGCCTGCTCGGGGACAACGGCTCCGGCAAGTCGACGCTGATCAAGATCATCACCGGCTTCCAGAAGCAGGACAGCGGGCGGATGTTCCTGCACGGCGAGCCGTACGAGCCGAAAAGCGTCGACGACGCGCGCGCCCACGGCATCGACACCGTCTACCAGGACCTCGCGCTCGTCGACGAGCTGTCCGTCTACCACAACATGTTCCTGCGCCGCGAGCAGGTGCACGCGGGGATCCCCTTCCTTTCGAACCGCCGAATGCAGCGCGATACCCGCAAGGCGCTGGATGAGATCGGCATCAACATCCCGCGTCTCGACGTGCCGGTCGCGCGCCTGTCCGGCGGCCAGCGCCAGGCGATCGCGGTCGCGCGCACCGTCTACGGCGAGGCGAACATCCTGCTGCTCGACGAGCCGCTGGCGGCGATGGGCGCGAAAGAGGGCGGGCAGATCCTCGAGCTGATCCAGCGGTTGAAGGACGAGGGCAACGTCTCGATCATCATGGTGCTGCACAACTACGTGCACGTGCTCGCGACCTGCGACCGCGTCAACCTGATCGACGACGGCGTGATCGCGTTCGACAAGCCGACGGCCGAGACCTCTGTCGAAGAGCTGACGGAGATCGTCGTCGAGGAGTACCGCCGCGCGCGCCAGGCCGCGATCGCCGCCGATACCGGCGCGCGCAGCGCCCCGTCGACGGCTTCGCGGTGACCGCGGGCGCATACGCGCTCGGCGTCGACTTCGGTACGGAGTCGGGCCGCGCGCTGCTGCTCGACCTTCGCAGCGGCGCGGAGGTCGCGGTCAGCGAGGTCGCCTACGCGCACGGCGTGATCGACCGCGAGCTGCCGCTCCAGGCCGGGCGCTCCGAGGATGGCGAGCTGCCCCCGGACTGGGCGCTGCAGCACTCCGACGACTGGCTCGCGGTGCTCGACACCGCGATCCCGGCGGTGCTCGAGCAGGCGCCCGAGGCGCGCGGGGCGGTGGTCGGGCTGGGCGTCGACTTCACCTCGTGCACGGTGCTGCCGGTGGACGCGGACGGGCAGCCGCTGTTCAAGCAGGAGCGCTTTCGCTCCCGCCGCCACGCCTGGCCGAAGCTGTGGAAGCACCACGCGGCGCAGCCGATCGCGGATCGCCTGAACGAGGTCGCGGCGGCGCGCGGCGAGGCGTTCCTGTCGCGCTACGGCGGGCGCATCTCCTCGGAGTGGTACTTCCCGAAGCTGATCGAGCTGTGGCTCGAGGACCGTGAGGTCTACGACGCGTGCGACGGCTTCGTCGAGGCGACCGACTGGATCGTCTGGCGGCTGACCGGCAACGAGGTCCGCCAGAGCTGCACCGCCGGCTACAAGGCGATGTGGTCGCCCGAGGAGGGCCTGCCGCCGGTCGCGTACTTCCAGGACGCCTATCCCGGGTTCGAGCGCCCGGCGGAGAAGCTCGGCACGCAGTTTGCGCCGCTCGGCACGCGCGCGGGCACGCTGCTCCCGGAGCTCGCGCAGCGCTACGGCCTGCCGGAGACGGTGGCGGTGGCGGTCGGCAACGTCGACTCGTTCGTGTCGGTCCCGGGCGCCGGGGTGCAGTCGCCGGGGACGTTCGTGATGGTCGTGGGCACGTCGATCTGCGACCTCGTGATCGACCCGGTCGAGGTGCGGCTGCCGGGGATCACGGGCGTCGTGCGCGACGGCATCCTGCCCGGCCTGTACGGCTACGAGGCGGGGCAGGCGGCGGTCGGCGACATGCTCGCGTGGTTCGTGCGCACGCTCGCCCCGCCGGGCGCCGCATCGTCCCCGCAGGGGGAGCTCGCCGACTTCGAGCGCGCCGCCACGGCGATCGGCCCCGGCGCGAGCGGGCTGGTGGCGCTGGACTGGTGGAACGGCAACCGCTCGATCCTCGCCGACGCCGACCTCACAGGCGCGCTGTTCGGGCTGACGCTGCAGAGCACGCGCGAGCAGATCTACCGCGCGCTGCTCGAGTCGATCGCGTTCGGCAGCCGGAGGATCGTCGAGAACTTCGAGGAGCACGGGCTGAAGCTGAACGAGATCGTCGCCTGCGGCGGGATCGCGGAGAAGAGCCCGCTGACGATGCAGCTGCTCGCCGACACGAGCGGCCTGCGCGTGAGCGTCCCCGACTCGACGCAGATCCCCGCGCGGGGCTCGGCGCTGTTCGGCGCGCTCGCCGCCGGCTTCTTTCCCGACATCGACAGCGCGATCGCCGCGACCCGACCCGGGATCGCGCGCAGCTACGCGCCCGACGCGGACGCGCAGGCGATCTACGATCGGCTCTACAGCGTCTACCGTGGCCTGTACGAGCTGCTCGGTCGCTCGGACGTCGAGCTGCTGCACCGCCTGAAGCGCATCTACACCGAAAGGAGAGCGCAATGAAGCCTCGCATCGGACTGCTCGGGATCATGCAGGAGCTCTACGACGAGATGATCCCGGGGATCACCGAGCACCAGGCCGAGTACGCGCGCGCGGTCGCGGCGCGGCTCGCGGGCGTCGCCGACGTCGACTTCGTCCGCCCGGCGCGCAACCGCGACGACGTCGAGGAGATCGTGCGCGAGTACGGCGCGCGCGGGCTCGACGGGATCGCGATCGTGATGCTCACGTACGGCCCGGCGATGCGCACGGTGCGCGCGCTGCTGGAGACGCCGCTGCCGCTGATGCTCGCGAACATCCAGCCGCAGCGCGCGGTGACCGCCGCGTGGAACATGGACGACCTGACCTACAACCAGGGGATCCACGGCGCCCAGGACCAGGCGAACGCGCTCGTGCGCTCGGGGATCCCGTTCTCGGTGATCACGGGCGAGTGGGACTCGGATGAGTTCGTCGCGGAGCTCGACGAGTGGGCGCGCGCGGCGGCGACGGTGACGGCGCTGCGCGAGACGCGGATCGCGCTGTTCGGCTACCCGATGAACGGCATGGGCGACATCCTGTACGACCCGCCGGCGATGCTGCGGCGGCTCGGCGCGCTGGTCGTCGCGGAGGACCTCGGCGGGCTGTACGCGCGAATGCAGGCCGTCGGCGAGGATCGCATCGATGCGCTGATCGCGCGCCACGGCGAGCTGTTCGAGATCGACCCTGCGCTGCCGCGGTCGGCGCACTCCTACGCGGCGCGCTACGAGCTCGCGCTGCGCGACCTGTTGGAGGAGAAGGGCTACCGCGGCTTCACCGCCCACTTCGACTCGGTGGGCGGCGACGGCCGCTTCGAGCAGCTCCCGCTGCTGGCCGCGTCGAACCTGATGGCCGACGGCTACGGCTACGCGGCGGAGGGCGACACCAACACCGCGACGCTGATGTGCGCCGCGCAGACGCTGATCGGCGAGGCCAACTTCAGCGAGATGTACGCGATGGACTTCGAGCTGGGCTCGGTGCTGATCAGCCATATGGGCGAGGGCAACTGGAGGGTCGCGCGGCGCGACCGCCCGGTGCGCCTGATCGACCGCGAACTGGGCATCGGCGGTCTCGGCAACCCGCCGACGACGGTGTTCTCGGCGCAGCCGGGACCGGCGACGACCGCGGCGCTGGTGCCGCTGGAGGGCGAGGCGTACCGTCTGGTGGTCGGGCACGGCGAGGTGCTCGACACCCCCGAGCTGCCGAACGTCGAGATGCCGTACTTCCACTTCCGCCCGCACGCCGGCGTCAAGGAGTTCATGGACGGTTGGCTGCGCCTCGCCGGGCCCCATCACTTCGTCACGAACCTGGGCGAGCAGGCCGGGCGCTGGCGGCGCCTGGCGGAGCTGCTCGACGTCGAGCTCGAGGAGCTGTGATGCGCGAGGCGGTGCTGGCGGCGAACCTGGCGCTGCCGGCGCACGGGCTGGTGACGCTGACGTGGGGCAACGTCAGCGGCATCGACCGCGAGCGGGGGCTGGTGGCGATCAAGCCGAGCGGCGTGCCGTACGAGTCGATGACGCTCGAGGACATCGTGCTGGTGGACCTCCAGGGCAACGTCGCGCAGGGTGAGCGGCGGCCGTCGACGGACACGCCGACGCATCTCGCGCTGTACCGCGCGTATGACTGGATCGGCGGGATCGTGCACACGCATTCGCCGTGGGCGACGGCGTGGGCGCAGGCCGAGCGCGAGATCCCGCTGCTCGGGACGACGCACGCCGACCTCAGCGCCCGGCCGATCCCGCTGACGCGGGCGTTGACGGAGCTCGAGGTCGAGGAGGACTACGAGGGGGCGGCCGGCCGCGCGCTCGTCGAGGCGAGCACCGAGCACGACGCCGGCGCGCTGGTCCGCGGCCACGGCCCGTTCGCGTGGGGCGCTTCGCCGGCTGCGGCGGTCGAGGCGGCGGTCACGCTCGAGCAGGTCGCACGCATGGCGCTGCTGACGACGGTGCTGGCCCCCGACGTGCGGCCGCTGGCGGACGCGATTCGGCGCAAGCACTTCGAGCGCAAGCACGGGCCAAACGCCTACTACGGGCAATGATCTTCGTCGAAGAGGGCGCGCTGGAGCGGCTCGCGGAGCACGTGCCGCGGCCGGCGCTGGTGGTGATGGACGTCAACACCGAGGCGGTCGCCGGCGCGCGCGTGGCGCGCGAGCTGGACGCCGACGCGCTGCGCCTGCCGGCGGACCTGCACGCGACGGAGGACGCCGCGGCGCGGGTGCGCGCGCGGCTGCGCACGGGGCTCGTGGCGGTCGGGTCGGGGACGCTGACCGACATCGTGCGCTACGCGGCGCACAGCGCCGACTGCGACTTCGTGAGCGTGCCGACGGCGGCGTCGATGGACGGCTACTCCTCGAGCGTGGCGGCGATGGAGCGCGACGGCGTCAAGCTGACGCTGCCGGCGCGGGCGCCGGTAGCGATCTTCGCCGACCCGCGGATCGCGGCGGCGGCGCCGGTCGAGCTGACGCGCGCCGGCATCGGCGACCTGCTCGGGAAGGCGAGCGCGCGGGTCGACTGGCTCGCGGCGCACCTGCTCTACGGCGAGGATTGGCGCGAGCTCGAGCCGCCGTCCGAGCTCGACGTCGCCGCGCTGCTCGCCGGCGACGTGCTGGCCGTCGGGGAGTTGCTACGCGCGCTGATCGAGTCGGGGCTGACGATGGCCGCGGTGGGCAGCTCGCGCCCGGCGAGCGGCTGCGAGCACCACGCGTCGCACTTCTGGGACCTGCTCGCCGGCCGTGGCCTGCGCCCGCGTGCGCTGCACGGGCTGCAGGTCGGCTACGCGACGGGGTTCGCGATGCGGCTGCAGCGGTTCGCGTTCGGCGGCGGCGTGGCGCTGGCGCGCCGGCCACAGCCGGTTGCCGAGCCGCTCGACGCGGCCGCCCGCGCGTGGCTCGGCGAGCCGCCGGCGGACGTGCTCGCGGCGGTGGCGGAGAAGCAGCGCATGGTCGCCGCGGTGCCCGACTCATGGCCCGACGAGGAGGAGCGCTGGGCTGCTGTGCGCGCGCGCCTGGAGCCGTCGCTCGAGCGGTTCGATGCGGTCGCGGACGAGCTGCGGCGCGCGGGCATCCCGGATCGGGACTCGGGCTACCTCGGGATCGACTCGGCGATGCTGCGGGCCGGGCTGCGCTACGGCGGCCGGCTGCGCGCGCGCTACACGACGGTCGACTTCCTCGAGTGCCAGGGCGCGCTCGAGCAGGCGCTGGACGAGGCGCTCGCACCCGGCTCGGCGCCGTAGCCGCGACGAGCGCCCACGGCGCTACCAGCGGTCGTGGACGTGCTCGCGGATCAGCCGGTCGTAGACCTCGGCGACGCCGTCGAGCTGCTCGGCGTGCAGCGGCGGCAGCGCTGCGGCGGCGACGTTCCCGCGCACCTGCTCGGCATTGCGCGCGCCGGGGATCACGGTGCTGACGCCCGGCTGGTCGATCACCCAGCGCAGTGCGAACTGCGCGAGCGTCGTGCCGGAGTCGAGCAGTTGCTTCAGCTCCCGCGTGGCCGCCAGCCCGACCTCGTAGGGCACGCCGGCGAACGTCTCCCCCACGTCGAACGCCTCGCCGTGGCGGTTGTAGCTGCGGTGGTCGTCGGGCGCGAACGTGGTGTGCTCGTCGTAGCGCCCGGACAGCAGGCCGGAGGCGAGCGGCACGCGCGCGATGATCCCGACGCCGGCCTCGCGCGCGGCGGGCAGCACCTGCTCGAGCGGCTTGAGGCGAAAGCAGTTGAGGATGATCTGCACGCTCGCCACGCGCGGACGCGCGATCGCGCGCAGCGCCTGGGCGCAGGTCTCGACCGAGACGCCGTACGCGCGGATGTGGCCGTCCTGCACGAGCTCGTCGAGCGCTGCGAAGACGGCGTCGTCCTCGTAGACCTCGTCGGGCGGGCAGTGCAGCTGCACGAGCTCGATGCGCTCGACGCCGAGGTTCGCGCGCGAGCGCTCGTTCCAGGCGCGAAACGCGTCGCGGTTGTAGTTCTCGGGCAGCTGCGCGACGCGCCTGCCCATCTTCGTCGCGACGAAGGTCTCAGGGTGACGCGCGTGCAGCTCGCCGCAGAACCGCTCGCTGCGCCCGTCGCCGTAGACGTCGGCGGTGTCGAAGAAGGTGACCCCTGCGTCGACGGCGGCATCGAGCACGGCGTGCGCCGCCTGCGGCTCGACGGTGCCCCAGTCGGCGCCGAGCTGCCAGGTGCCGAGGCCGACGACGCTGAAGCTGCGTCCGAGTCGCTCGATGCGCCGCTGCTCCATGGGGCGCATGCTCGCAGGTCGCGGCGCGACGATGCCGCCTCGGCGCAGCCGGCCCACGCTGCGCGAGCGGTGCTACGCGAGCAGCGCGCGAAGCTCCTCCTGCCGCTCGACGATGACGTCGGCGCCGCGCAGCTCGTGACGGTCGCCGATGCCCCAGGTGACGCCGATGGCGCGCAGGCCGCAGGCGCGCGCGGCGTCGACGTCGTAGAAGCGGTCGCCGACGACGACGGGGGTGCGCGCGCCGAGCTCTCGCTGCGCGCGCGCGACGGTCTGCGCCTTGGGCTCGTCGAGCTCGGGCGCGCTGACGACGTCGAACTGGAGCCCGAACTGCTGGAGCAGCGGTGCGACGAACTGGCGCACCTTGGAGGTGGCGAGCGCGAGCGGCAGCGTCAGGCTGCGCAGCAGCTCGGGCATCCCGTCGATGAGCTGCGTCTGCTCGAGATAGACGCGGGCGAAGATTTCGTGGTAGGTGGCGACGCACTCGGCGACGATCTGCGAGTCCTGGGCGGCGCCGGTGAGCTCGGCGAACGCGACCAACGCGGGCGGGCCGATGAAGCGCGCGGTCTCCTCGGCGCTGCGCGCCGCGAAGCCGTGGGCGCGCAGCGCGCCGTTGATGGCCGTCTCGACGGGCTGGCGCGAGTCGATGATGACGCCGTCGAAGTCGAAGATGGCGGCGTCGGCGGGTGGCGTCAGCGGCATGCTCGAAGCGCGGGGTAGAGCGCGCGGAAGCGCTCGCGCCCCGTGCGGTAGGGCTCGATCCACTCGGGCACCGGCTCGATCGGCGGCCGCGGGCGCACGGTCGCGGCGACGGCGGCGGGGACGTCCGGCCAGACGCCGCCGGCGACGCCGCCGAGCAGCGCTGCGCCGAACGCCGCGGCGTCCTCGACGGCGACGCGCTCGAGCGCCAGCGCCAGCACGGAGGCGACGATTCGCAGCCACTCCTCGCTGCGCGCGCCGCCGCCTGAGACGCGTCCGTGGGTGGGAGTCCCACCCACCCCGCCGAGCTCGCCGATCAGGTCGAGCGAGTCGCGCAGTCCGTAGGCGACGCCCTCGAGCAGCGCGCGCACCAGCGCGCCGCGGTCGTGGCGCAGGCTGAGGCCGGCATACGCGCCGCGCGCGTCGGGGTCGTCGTGGGGGGTGCGCTCGCCGGCCAGGTAGGGCAGGAACGTGAGCCCCTCGGTGCCCGGCGCCCAGGCGCTCGCCTCGGCGGTGAGCGTGTCGTAGTCGGCGCCGAGGATCGCCTGCAGCCAGCGCAGCGAGCCGGCCGCGGAGAGCATCACCCCCATCGCGTGCCAGGTGTCGGGGATCGCGTGGCAGAAGGTCTGCACGCGCACGTGCGGGTCGGCGGCGTAGCGCTCGAGCGCGGCGAACACGACGCCGGAGGTCCCGAGCACGATGGATACGCTTCCCCGCCCGCCCGGGCGATCGACGCCGACGCCGAGCGCGCCGGCGGCCTGGTCGCCGGCGCCGGCGGCGACGGGCACGCCGTCGGCGGTGGCGCCGCTCACGTGCGGGCTCTCGAGCACGCGCGGCAGCCACGCGGGCTCGAACGCGAGCGCGTCGAGCATCTCCGTGCTCCAGCGTCGCTCGGCGACGTTGAGCAGCAGCGTGCCGGAGGCGTCGTTGACGTCTGTGGCATGCTCGCCGCAGAGGCGCAGCCGGACGTAGTCCTTGGGCAGCGCGATGCGCGCGATGCGCGCGTACACGTCGGGCTCGTGGTGTCGCAGCCACAGCAGTTTGGGCGCGGTGAAGCTCGTGAGCGCGCGGTTGCCGGTGAGCGCGGCCAGGCGCTCGAGCCCGAGCGTCGCCTCGATCTCGGCGCACTCGGCGGCGGTGCGCTGGTCGTTCCAGATGATCGCCGGGCGCAGCACGCGGTCGTGGGAGTCGAGCGCGACCAGGCCGTGCATCTGCCCGGAGAGCCCGATGCCCTCGGGAGGGCCGGCGGCGGCGCGCAGCTGCGCGAGCACGGCCTCGGCCGCCCGCCACCAGTCCTCGGGATCCTGCTCTGACCATCCCGGCCGGGGCGTCGAGAACGGATAGCCGGCGTCGGCGGCGGCGAGGACACGGCCGTCGGCGTCGAGGGCGAGCCCCTTGACGCCGCTGGTGCCGATGTCCAGCCCGAAGACGCTCACGTGTGCCGCGCGGAGCGCTCGCCGCCGCTCACGCGCCCAGGGCGGCGTAGACGAGCTCGTAGGCGGTCACGGCGTCCTTGCGCGACTGCGCCTCGCGGAGCGCCTGGTCGTCGATCTTGGCGGCGATCGAGTCGATGAAGTTCCACTGGATCACCGAGCGCCTGACGGCGCCGACCTGATCCTCGGTGTAGGGGTACAGGTCGAGGCCGAGGCGCTCGCCGTTCTCGCCGTAGCCGCAGCGGCGCAGCTCGAGCGCCAGCTCGATCGTCTCCATGAACGCGGTCGCGCCGAGCATGTTGTCGTCGTCGAACGTGCCCCAGCCGGAGTTGCCGTGCTGATGGCCGAGCAGTCCCTCGGAGTGCAGCAGCGCGGCGTACTCGGGCAGGTGCTCGTCGTTCATCAGCAGGTGCTGCCAGTCCATGTTGATCTGGACGTTGTCGAGCCCCTCGGCGCGCAGCTTGTTGGCGACGTAGATCGTCATCCCCATGTTGCGCATCAGGATCTTCATCGCCGGCTCGGAGCACTTGTGCTCGAGGAACAGCTTGACCCCGTGGCGTTTGCAGATCTCGGCGGCCTCGCCGATGCCCTCGATCAGCCAGTGCCACGAGTCCACGTAGGGCGTCTGGAACGGGTAGTTGTAGCCCTCGATCCCCGGCCACACGATCATGTTCGCGCCTAGCCCGCCGGCGAACTCGGCGCCCTCGCACACGAGCCGGCGCGCCTCGGCGCGGACGTGCTGGTCAGGGTTGACGAGGCCGCCGCGCCCGAAGCGCGGGTCGAGGTGCAGGCCGGTGGCGATGCAGTAGATGTCGTGGCCGCCGAGCGCCTCCTGGACGTCTGCGATGTTCTCGTGCGAGAGCTCCAGCGGGTAGTGGAACTCGTAGCCGTCGATCAGCTCGCCGAGGCCCTCGACGGCGCGGTGCACCTTCTCGGCGACCGGTTCCGCGTCATAGGCGTGCCCCGGCTGGTAGCCGCCGGGAACGAAGCGCGTGATCATCGGACCGAACGCCCAGATGCCGAGACTCGTCTTCATCGTCCTACCTCCGTCGGTTGGTTGGTTTCGGCGCTCGTGTACAGCGCGGCGATCGCGCGCGCCTGCGCGATCGCGTCCTCGCGTCCGTAGCGGGGCGCGCGCTCGCCGGCGACGGCGGCGGCGAAGTCCTGGAGCTCACAGGCGTACGGGTCCAGCTGCTCGACGGCGATGCGCTCGACCGAGCCGTCGGCGCGGCGCAGCTCGATGGCGGGGTTGCGGGAGTGCCACGGATCGTCGAGCCAGAGAACGCCGTGCGTGCCGGTCACCTCGAGCTCGTCGCGCGCTGCCAGATCGAAGCCGCAGTCGATTGTCGCGAGCACGTCGCCGGGGAAGCGCAGCAACCCGGTGAGGCGCATGTCGACGTCGCCGCCGCGCACCTGCTGGGCGCTGACGGCGAGCGGCTCGCCGGCGAGCAGTCGCGCGGCGCTGACGCAGTAGCAGCCGACGTCCATCAGCGCGCCGCCCTCGAGCGCGCCGCTCAGGCGCAGGTCGCCGGGGCGCTCGAGCAGGAAGGAGAACGACGCCCGCACCAGGCGCAGGTCGCCGATCTGCTCGAGCAGCTCGATCAGCCGGCGCGCCTGCGGGTGGTGACGCCACATGAACCCCTCGGCGAGCACGAGGCCGCCGCGCTCGGCGGCGTCGAAGGCGCGCGCGACGTCGTCGGGGTGGCGCGACATGGGCTTCTCGCAGAGCACGTGCCGGCCTGCTTGCAGCGCGCGCAGCGACCACTCGACGTGCATGGAGTTGGGCAGCGCGACGTAGACGGCGTCGACGTCGGGGTCGGCGAGCAGCGCCTCATAGGAGTCGTGGGCGCGTGGGATGTCGAGCGCGTGCGCCTGCGCCTCAGCGCGAGCGCGGTCGCGCGAGCCGATCGCGACGACATCGATGCCCGGTACCTGGCGCGCCCCGGCGACGAGCAGCTCGTTGATGCGCGCCGTCGAGAGCAGGCCGAGTCTCATCCGAGATTCATCTTACGGCGATGCGTGTGCGACGCCGTCGGCGATGAGCTGCTCGACGTAGGGCCCGAGCAGCGTGGCGACGGAGGCGGCGCTCATGCTGGTGGGGCCTTTGGGCAGCCCGGCGTAGCTGATGGCAAGACGCACGAGGCACTCGCTGAGCAGCTCGGCGTCGTCGTGCTGGACGAGCGGCCAGCTGGCGAGAATGACGGCGGTGAGGCGCTCGACGGCGCGCTCGACGAGCGTCTTGCCGTGGGTGGTGAACAGCGCGAGCAGCTCCTCGGAGCCGTGTCCGTGGACGATGGCGCGCACGAGCGGGTTCTCGCCGGCGGCTGTGAGGAACACGTCGAAGGCGGCGGCGAGCGCGCTGGCGGGGTCGTCGAGGTGCGCGCCGATGGCGTGTTCGACGGCGAGCAGGAAGCGGTCGGACTCGCGCATGGCGAGCACCTGGGCGAAGTCGTCGCGCGAGCCGAACTCCTTGTAGAGCGTCTGGCGGCTGACGCCGGCGGCGAGCGCGATGTCGGCCATGGTGACGTCGGCCCAGCGCCGACTCTGGAGCTGGTCGCAGGCGGCGTCGAGCAGCGTGTTGCGCAAGAGCTCGCGCGCGGCGACGGAGTAGGGGATGCGCTCGGCCGTGGCGGTCGGGTGGGCAGCGGAGTCGCTGGTGGCGGGCATGGTCGTGACGACGTGGGCGGCGAACGTCGCGGCGATCAGGAGTCGGGCTCGTCCGCGCCGGGCTCGAAATCGACCTTATCGCGCACGCCGCAGTCCGGGCAGGCCCAGTCGTCGGGCACCTCGCTCCAGGGGGTGCCCGGCGGGAAGCCCTCGCGCGCGTGCCCGTGCTGCTCGTCGTAGACGTAGCCGCAGGCGGGACAGCGATAGCGGCTCATCGCGTGCCCTCGGCGGATGCGGCGAGGCGGTAGCGCTCGAGCGCGCGCCGGCGCAGGCGGGGCTTGATGTTGGCGCGCTCGAGCTGGCCGTGGTAGTGGGCGAGCACGCGGTGGTCCATGACGCGCCGCCAGGCTGGCGGGATGACGGCGAGCAGGATCATGCCGGCGTAGCCGGTGGGCAGCTGCGGCGCGTCGTCGACGTGGCGCAGCGCCTGGTAGCGGCGGATCGGGTTGGCGTGGTGGTCGGAGTGGCGCTGGAGGTGGTAGAGCAGCACGTTGGAGGTGGCGCTGTTGCTGTTCCAGCTATGCTCGGGGCGCGTGCGCTCGTAGCGGCCGTCGTCGACCTTCTGGCGCAGCAGGCCGTAGTGCTCGAGGTAGTTGACGACCTCCAGCAGCGAGAAGCCGATGACGGCCTGGATCAGCAGGTAGGGCAGCACGACGAGCCCGAAGCCTGCGACGAGCGCGGCGAACAGCGCTGCGGTCATCGCCCACGCGCCGAGGATGTCGTTGCGCACGCTCCATGCGCGCCTGTCCATGCGGCGCAGGCGCACGCGCTCGAGCTCCCAGGCGGAGCGCAGGCTGCCGATGACGGTGCGCGGCAGGAACGCGTAGAAGCTCTCGCCGAGGCGCGCGCTGGCGGGGTCCTCGGGGGTGGCGACGCGCACGTGGTGGCCGCGGTTGTGCTCGATGAAGAAGTGCCCGTAGCCGCTCTGGGCGAGCGCGACGCGGCTGAGCCAGCGCTCGAGCGAGGCGCGCTTGTGCCCGAGCTCGTGCGCCGTGTTGATGGCGATGCCGCTGACCATGGCGACGGTCAGCGCGAGCCCGACCTCCTCGATGCCGGAGAGGTGTCCGTGCGACCACAGCCAGCAGGCGAACACGAGCCCGGCGTACTGGATGGGCAGGTACAGGTAGGTGCACCAGCGGTAGTAGCGGTCCTGTTCGAGCCACTTGATGACGCTGTCGGGCGGGTTGCGCGCGTCCATGCCGAGCAGCAGGTCGAGCGGCGGGAAGATGAGGAACACGAGGATCGGCCCGTAGAACCAGAAGACGCCGAGGCCGGTGGCGTGCACGAGCCCCCAGGAGAGGAACGGCAGCGTGGGGACGAGCAGCCCGAGCAGCCAGGCGTAGCGCTTGGGATCGCGCCACGGGCGTGCGCCTGCGTCGGTGGAGTCGCCGGCAGCTGCCGGGCGGGCAGCGGTTGGGTCGGCGGCGGCCGGCTGGGCTGACATTCGTAGGGACCTCCGTGGTTGTCGTCGAGCCACTCCTCTGCACGCGCACTTTACACAAGGACCATCGGCTGTCAACCAACCCGACATCAGCGGTAGGTGTGTACGCCCGTGCGCAGCGGGCGCGCCCCGCGCGACGTGTTCTCCCGCGGGGGCGGGCGGGGATGGGACCCCATGATGGGTCCGGCATGCCAACGCGACCTCGCGGGTCGCGGGCGCAGCGGGCCGAAATCAGCCGCCGGGCGGGCCGGCGGGAGCCGAGACAGGCGCCGCGAGGGCGCGCGGGAGCCGGATCAGATGCCGGGAGGCCGGCGCGATTCGAGGTATTCCTCGTTCTGCCGGCGCTCGCCGCGGATCTGGATGGCGATGTAGACGATGATGATGTTGACGATCACGCCGATGCCCCCGAAGGTGACGATCAGGCCGAACGTCTTGACGAAAGCTTCGCTGGCGGCGACTGGCATGCGGGGAGCCTAGCAACGGGACGGGCGCCGGTGTCGTAGCCTTCCGTGCACCGCCGCCGAGGACGGCTCGGCGCACATGCACCCGGAGAGGTGCCGGAGCGGTTGAACGGGCGCGACTGGAAATCGCGTAACGGGGGAAACCTCGTTCGAGGGTTCGAATCCCTCCCTCTCCGCCATCAGCTCGATGCACGAACCCCGGCCGGCTAACCCCAGGCGGCTCTGAGCCCACGACGGGCCACACCCCCGGGATGGCACGTGCGCTCGCCGACCGTATGGTCCGCGTGGGCGAAAGCGGAAGCCAGCCGACGGGCCTTCCCTGCGCCCTCTGCTCGCCCCAAGTAGGAGCATGGGCGGCATCCGTCGACGTGCTCGCATCGAGCGAAAGACGACAGCGCGGATCGGCACCGACGGCGTCGCTACAACGCGCCATGAGCGATGCTCCGAAAGGGCTGCGTGTCGAACCCCCGCGCGGCAACATCGACCAGCCCCGTCTCGACGTTGACCTACTCAGGACTACATCTAGTGAGGCAGGCCTGAGGAATATCGGTGGCCTTCGGGGCCAACCCAACGGACAACGTCTTCTTCTCCCGCGATGAACGCAACGGTGTTGTTGACGATGGGTATCGACTTGACGCTGCCGGCAGCGTCCGTGACCGTAACGTCCGTGCTGTTGTTCGGGAGTAGTGCTGATACCGCCAGCTCACCGCCTTCTTGCGATGGCTCTCCTGGCGGGTAGCCGGTCGCCTCGATCATTGGAGTGGCGGGGGCTATCGCAGTCGAGGCAGGAGCACACCCGCTCGTCAGCGCCTTACCTGGCAGCCTCATGACGAGGCAGAGCGACTCAGAGTCTCCGGCGACGAGAGCTTCGATGCCACCGGTCGCCTGCGCCAGCCGCACCGAGGAGGGGTCGAGGTTGAGTCGATCACCGATCGCGATGTGCTCGTAGCCCTTCAATGCGTTTTCGACC
>Ga0181521_10000343_pt1 | contig 55873 bp, 52 predicted proteins | sample PEATcosm2014_Bin_32_FD_119764 | JGI IMG/M metagenome (GOLD analysis project Ga0181521, IMG submission 119764) | Peatland microbial communities from MTU Mesocosm Facility, Houghton, MI, USA - PEATcosm2014_Bin02_60_metaG | ecosystem: Environmental > Terrestrial > Soil > Wetlands > Peat | place... | reverse complement strand
GCTTGGCTTCGAGGGCTTTGGAGAGCACGTAGCGGGTTTGCGGCAGGGGGCCTTCGCTGGCGTCGACCAGCAGCATGACGCCATCCACGATTTTTAGGGCGCGCTCGACTTCGCCGCCGAAATCGCTATGGCCAGGGGTATCGACGATGTTGATTTTGACGCCCTGGAATTTGATGCCGGTGATTTTGGCGAGGATGGTGATGCCGCGCTCGCGCTCCAGCTCGTTGGAGTCCATGACGCGCTCGACGTGCTCTTCGTTTTCGCGGAAGATGCCGCTCTGGTTGAGCATGGCGTCGACCAGGGTGGTCTTGCCATGGTCCACGTGGGCGATGATGGCGATGTTGCGGATCTTTTCGTTAATTGGATTGCTACTCTTCATGAATCACGTCGATCGGGTCCAAGCGCGAGGCAACTCGCGCGGGGTACAGTCCGGCTATTACGGTGACGCACCACACCAGCAGCAGTGCGCCTGCAAGCAGTCCTAAAGGGGGATGAAACTGGATTGTCCAGCCGAAGCTCTGCTTATTGACTACGAATATTAATAGTAGCGAAAGTGCGAACCCTAAAGCTAATCCGAGGATGGCGGCGAACGTGCCAAGCAGGGTGGCTTCGGAGAGAATCATGGCGCGGAGCTGGCCGGTGGAAGCGCCCAGATAGCGCAGCAGGCCGAGCTCGCGGCGGCGATCGAGCACCAGGGCGAGCAGGGCATTGGCGGCGCCGAGCATGGCCACCACGATGGCGACGGCTTCCAGCGCCCAGGTGATGGCGAAGGTGCGGTCGAAGACCTCCATGGAAGTGCGGCGCAGCTCGGCGTTGGGTGCGACGGAAACGCCCATGCCGGCGGTGCGGAGCTGAATTTCGCGCTGCGCGCGACGGGCGTCGGCGCCGCGGGCGAGGTAGACGACGCCGTTGGTGGCGGGCTGATTGGGCAGGTATTTGAGAAGCGTGGAATTATCGACGATGACGTAGCCCTGGCTGGTGGAGTAGTCGTAATAGATGCCGGCGATAGCAAGGGTGACGGCGTGTTGGCCGATGGGGAGGGTGATGCGGTCGCCGGGGCGGACGTGGAATTTGTTGGCGAAGGGCTCGCTGACGATGGCGCGGTCGCGGCCGGGAAGGGAGCGGAGGATGGCAGCGCGATTTTCGCCGCGCAGAAAGCGCAGGCGGCCGTAGCGCAGCAGGATGGCGGAATCGTTGCCGCCGAGGGTGGTGCGTTCGCCGCGGTAGTGGAGCTCCATCCCGCGGAAGAGATCGACGGCGGCGACTCCGCTGGTGGAAGAGAGAATGGGAGGCACTGAAGCGGGCAGCGGCGGATAGTCGCCGGCGCGGATGGGGACGGCGGCGCGCACGTAGATGTCGGCGCGCAGTTGGACATCCAGCCAGAGGGCGACGGTTTCGCGGAAGCTGCCGACCATGATGCCGACGCTGGCCATCATGGCGATGGCGGTAGCGAGGGCGCCGGCGACTACGGAAGTGCGCGAAAGGGAAGCGGCCAGGCTGCGGGCGGCGAGAAGCGTTTCGGCGCGGCGGGCGGTGAGGGCGCGCAGGCAACGGTTCGCCAGCAGCACCACCGCGGGAGCGGCCAGGGCAGCCGCCGCGATGGAGAGCAGGGCGGCGGCGTAGCCTCCCATGGGAAAGCCGGAGACGGGCGGCGCCTGGGATGCGGCGAGAGCGAGGAGAGCGCAAAGGGCGGACCAGAGCAAGCCGCGGCGCCAGCGCAGGCGGGCGTGATGTTCGTGCGCGCCGCGTCCCATGGCTTCGGTGGGGACCACGTCCATGGCTTCGCGCGCGGGGGCAAATGCGGAGACGAAGGCCACGATGATGCCGGTGAGCAGGCCGGTCAGGATTTCGCCCGCGGTAAGTTGGACGGGAGCGGGGCGGCTGGTGGTGAAGAGGGCGTTGACGGTGGTGGAGATGGTTTGCACGGTGGCGCCGGCGAGCAGACGGCCCAATGCGACGCCCAGGGCCGCGCCGGCGATGCCGAGCAGCAGGGCTTCGGCGAGGAAGAGAAAGAAGACCGAATTGCGGGAAGCGCCGAGAGCGCGCAGGACGCCGATTTCGGCGCGGCGGCGGACCACGCTGATGGAGATGGTGTTGTAAATGAGGAAGGCTCCCACCACCAGCGAAATGTAGCTGAGCACGCGCAGGTTCCACTCAAAGGCACGCAGCATGTGCTGGTTCTCCTGGCTGCGGGCGCCGGGCTTTTCGAGGAGATAGGAAGGCGGGAGCAAGGCGCGGACGGCGGATTCGACGCGGGAGAGATCCTCGCCAGGGTCGAGCGTGACATCGATGCGGTCGAGTTTGCCGTAGCGATTCAGGAACTGCTGGGCGTCGGCGATATCGACGGCGATGAATTCGCCGGGACCGGCATCGGCAGTACCGGCGAGGGAGAGCGCGTGCCGGCGGCCGTTGATGCGGACGGCGAGCTCGCGGGAATTGCCGAGCCTTTCGGCCAGGGCGCGGGAAAGCACGGCCGGGGTGATGGACTGCGGCTCCCATGGCGCGAGCCTGGCGGTTGCGCGGGAGGCCTGGGCAACGGCATCGACGCCATAGAGCGGAACCGAGCCGACCCCGGCGATGGAGGCTTCGGCTTCGACGAGCGGAGCGAAGCGCGCGTTGACGGGGAGGGAATCGAGGCGGCCGATCCACCGCTCGTCGATGCCGCCATTGGCCAGGATTTCGAGATCGGTCCGACCGGCGACGGTGGCGAGAGAGGAGCGGAAGGAGCCGGTGGCGGCATCGCCGGCGAGATCGATGGCGACCACCACGGCAACTCCCAGCGCGACGGAGAGTATAGAGAGCGCGGTGCGCAGCAGATCGCGGCGCAGAGGGCGCAGGATGAGGGTGCGGAAGAGTTTCATGCGCGCTCGACCGATTCGATGCGGCCATCGCGCAGGCGGATGCGCACGCTGGCGATGGCGGCGGCTTCGGCGCTGTGGGTGGCGAGGAGGACGGTGGCGCCGAAACGGGAGGCGGCTTCGCGCAGGAGGGCCAGCACCTGGTCGCCGCTGGCGGTATCCAGGTTGCCGGTGGGTTCGTCGGCGATGAGGAGATCGGGGGAGTGCACCAGGGCGCGGGCGATGGCTACGCGCTGCATCTGTCCGCCGGAAAGCTGATAGGGAAGGCTGGCGGCTTTTTCGGGAAGCCCCACCCAGGCCAGGCGATCGAGGGCGGCCCGGCGGGCGCCGGGAGCGCGCGCGAGCAAGAGCGGCAGTTCGATATTTTCGATTGCCGTGAGGGTGGGGAGGAGCTGGAAGAACTGGAAAATGAAGCCGACGCGGCGGCGGCGAAGGAGAGTGAGCTCGGGTTCGGAGAGGGAGCGGGTGGAGCGGCCATCGATGAGAACTTCGCCGGAAGTGGGAAAATCCATGGCGCCGGCGAGGTTCAGGAGAGTGGTTTTGCCGCAGCCGCTGCGGCCCAGCAGGGCGGTGACGGTACCGGCTTCGGCGGCGAGAGAGATTTCGTGGAGGACCTGGACGGGCTGGCCTTCGTTGGAATAAGTTTTGGAAACGGCGTGCAGCTCCAGGCGGGGCGTGGGCATGGGCAACTTTTAGTTTAGGCCCGGCGACGCGGGTGGGGCGGCGGCGGTTGCCAACCGCCGCCCAGGCTGCCAGCCTGCCCTACATCAAGCCGGCGCGCAGGCGGCGTTCCGCTTCTTCGCTCCAATAGCCGCATTCGAGTTGCAGGAACACGCTGGTGTAGGGGATTTTCATGGTGGTTTTGAGGATGAGGATGCGGAAAGAGCGGCCGGCTTCATCCAGCATGGCGATGATCTGTTCATGGGGAAGCTCGCGCACCTGGCGCGAGGAAAGCAACTCGCGCAGGCGATCGCGGTATGCCTGGACCCCGGGCGCATCGGTTTCCGGAACGGCCGTCAGTTCGCGATCGGTGTAAATGGCGGCGCGGACGTGTCCGGCGGCGGCGATCTCCTCAAGGACGGCGGAGAGCGCCTCGGTTTGCCCGCAGGCGGTGGCCACGGTTTCGATGCCGGTCGACGATTGGGCGGGATAGGCCGAATCGGCGACGACAATCCAGTTGCGGTGTCCGTAAGATGCCAGCCGCTCGCGCAGGAGCCGCCGCCAGTCGATGCCCATCGAGGCCTAGGTTACCATTCCGCGGCGGACGGCGCTGAGGACCAGTTCGGCGGTGCTGTGCAGGTCCAGTTTTTCCATGACGCGCCAGCGGTGAGTTTCCACGGTGTGCAGGCTGAGGTTCAGGCGATTGGCGATTTCCTTATTGCTATTGCCTTCGGCCAGCAACTGGTAGATCTGGCGCTCGCGGTCGGTGAGCAGCTCGAAACGGTCGTTGATGTCGCGGGCATCCTTCAAGCGCGCGAAGCCGTTCTGAAAAATCCGCGCCACGGCGGGGCTGAAGAAGGCCAGACCTTTTTGCACGGCATAGATGGCCTGGATGAGTTCCTCGCCGGCGGAATTCTTGAGCAGGTAGCCGCGCGCTCCGGCCTTAACGGCGCGCAGCACGTAGCGCTCGTCGCTGTACATACTGAGGATGAGGACAGCGGTATGGGGCGAGTGCTTGAGGATCTGGGCGGTGGCTTCGATGCCGTTCAGCTCCTTCATGGCGACATCCACAATGGCGACGTCGGGTTTATGCAGGCGCGCGGCTTCCACGGCTTCGATGCCGGAGCTGGCTTCGGCGACGATATCCAGGTCGGGATGGCTTTCCAGAATGTGGCGCAAGCCTTGCCGCATCAGGGTGTGGTCGTCGGCCAAGAGAATTCGCAGGGACATTACGCGCTCACCTCGTTGTGCATGCGCGGCCCGGCGGGCAGAGCGGGAGGCAGAGGGATGCGTAGCGCGATGCGGGTGCCCTGGCCGGGCGCGGAATCGATCACCAGGGAGCCGCCGGCGATGGCGGCCCGTTCGCGGATGCCGAGAAGGCCCAAACCGGCGCTGCGGGAGGGCATGCGCTGTTCGTTCAATTGGAAACCGCGCCCATTGTCTTCCACTTCGAGGACCAGGCATTCGGGAAACTGGCGCACGGAAACCCGCACCTTGCCGGCGCCGGCGTGTTTTTCGCAGTTGTGGAGGGCTTCCTGCACCACGCGGTAGACGCAGGTTTTCACGCCATCGGGGAGATGATCGTCCACGCCTTCCTCGGCGAATTCGCAGACGATCGAGTTGCGGCGCAGGAAGTCCTCGAGTTGGAATTGCAGAGCCGGAACCAGGCCGAGATCGTCCAGCAGAGCGGGCCGCAGCAGCACCGAAATATTGCGAATGGTCTGGACGGTGCGCTCGGCCAGCTCGCGCGCCCGTTGCAAGCGCTCGTGCACCAGCGGGGACGGGCCGGCGGCGGCCTGCGCGTGGGAGATTTCAATTTGCAAGAGGGCGAGCGTCTGCCCGATCTCATCGTGCAACTCGCGCGAAAGGCGCTTTCTTCCCTGCTCTTCCACCTCCAGCAAGCGCGCGGAAAGGCGCTGCAATTCGAGCTTGGTCCGCTCCACCTCGGCATAATGGCTTTCGGCGGCGCGCTCCAGATTCTCCGCATGGCGGACGCTGAGGCGCGCCACCGCGAAGCTCAACAGCACGCCGAGGGCGATCATCAGGAAAAGGCGCTCGGCTGCGCCGTGGCGCGTATCGGCGAATTCGGCCTCGCTTTCCTGCAGCTTCTGCTGGTCGGCTCCGCTGAGCGCGACCAGCGCGTTGTACAACTCGCCGCGGCGCGGGACCACCACATCCTGTAAGAAAGCGAACTGCTGGCGGCTGGCGACGTGCAGCATGGCGGCGGGAACGGGCTCGACCACGGCCCAAAAATCATCCAGACTGCGGCGCAGCTTTTCGGCGGTGGCGCGTTGCCCGGGAGCGCGCAGCATATGGTCGAGAGCCTGGCGGTCTTCCGCTTTCAGGGATTGCAGTTGGGAAGAGAGCGTAGCGGCTTGCGCGGGTGTGGTGCTGATGAAGAAATCGCGGACGTCATTGCCGGCCAGCCACAGGTTGCGGCGGAGAACGCCGAGGGTTTCCTCTTCATCCACGTAGCGGCGGTAGATCTGGAGCTGCTGTTGGGAAATGCCTTCCTGAATGCGGTAAGCTTCAGCGGCGGACAATACCAGAACGGCGATGACGGCTCCATAGCCGGTTCGCAGAACCGCACGCTTGCTCAAGCCTCCAGGCACCCTATTGATATCTTAGCTCCCCCCGCAATGCCTACCTTTCATTTTGCGCGCCGGGATAATCATGGAGAATACAATCTTCACTGTATTGGAAGCGTGCCCGCGGCGTCCTATCATGCAAATAGTCGCAGGCACGATGCCCCAAATGGCGCTGGGGCAGCGGTGCCTGTGAGTCCACAATGTTGCCTCCCGGGCAACGACAAGGTGAAGGGCAGGTGCGAGCCTGCCCTTTCTCATTTGGCCCAATCGGCGGCCCCCGTCTACACTGAAATCGAAAGGTTTCCAGTGGACGTTCGTTTATTTTCCGCAATCGTGTTCGGCGTTTCCGCACTGGCGGGGTTTTTGGGTGCGTTGACGGGCTTGGGCGGGGGCGTGGTGATTACGCCGGCCCTGACGCTGCTGCTGGGCGTGGATCTGCACTACGCCATGGGGGCGTCGCTGGTGTCGGTGATCGCCACGTCCAGCGGCGCGGCCGCCGCTTACGTGAAAGAAGGGTTCTCCAATGTTCGGGTGGGGATGTTCCTGGAGATTGCGACCACCCTGGGAGCCGTGGCGGGAGCGCATCTGACGAGCCTGATACCGGCATCGGGGCTGGCGGCCATTTTTGGCGTGGTTCTGCTCTATTCGGCGTGGCACTCGCTCACTGAGCCGCCGGAAAACCGCGACACGCCCGCGGACTCCCTGGCGCGGAAGTTGAAGATGGACGGATCGTACCCCGGGCCGCAAGGGACCATCCGCTACCATGTGCAGCGCGTCAAGACGGGCTTCGGCCTGATGTTCGGCGCGGGACTGCTTTCGGGCCTTCTGGGAATCGGTTCCGGCGCCATGAAAGTGATCGCTATGGATCAGGCCATGCGGATTCCCTTCAAAGTCTCGACCACCACCAGCAATTTCATGATCGGAGTGACGGCGGCGGCCAGCGCGGGAATTTATTTGAGCCGGGGGTACATCCAGCCGGGCCTGGCGATGCCGGTGATGCTGGGAGTGCTGGCGGGTTCGATGGCGGGGGCGCGGCACCTGGTGGGGGCCAAGCCGAAAGCGCTACGCATGGTATTCGCGGGAGTGATCGGGCTGCTGGCGGTGGAAATGCTCTACAGCGCATTCTCGGGAGGGATGAAATGACGGATCAGCGCTTCGACCAGATTATCGGCAACCTGCTGCGCGCGGGCGTGTCGCTGGCGGCCCTGGTGGTGCTGGCGGGGGGCGTCTGGTATCTGGTCGACATCCATACCGCGGTGGCCGACTATGCCCATTTTGCGCCGCGGGTGAAGGGACTGCGCGCGTTCGGCGTGCTGCCCGCGCCGGAGGCCTTGATTTTGGCGGGCCTGCTGATTCTGATTGCGACGCCCGTGGCGAGAGTGGCGTTTTCGCTGATTGCGTTTGCCGTCGAACGGGACCGCATCTACATAGTGGTGACGCTGCTGGTGCTGTTGATTCTGCTGTACAGCATTGGAACCGCGTGGGTGTGAGGGACAGAAGATGTGCCATAAACGATAATCTTGCCGCCGTTAAAGCATAAAGTTGCCGGCTTGCCGTCGGAGAATCGTCGTGGAACGTCTCGGGCCAGCGTGGCGTGGGCGGAAGTCCACTTTTAAAGGATAAAGTTGCAGCGGGTCCATGTTGAGGCACCGGGATCTGCCGCCTCCAATTCCCATGCAGATTGTGGGACGGAGCATCGGCACGACCGCAGGCTGAAAAAAACCGCCTTGATTGAGTTATGCTCAAGAAAGTTGTAGTATTGTGTTATGGCCCAGTCTCACCGGGAAGCATCACGGCGGCTTTTTGAGATCGCCGAGCAGCAGCAGGGCTTCTTCACCACGAAGCAGGCCAAGGCGGCTGGGTTCGCCGAGAATACCCATCCTTATCATGTCCAGGTCGGAAACTGGATCCGTGAGTACCGTGGCATATACCGGCTCGCCCTGTTCCCCATTGCCGATCGGCCAGATCTCGTGCTTTGGGCACTCTGGTCTCGGAACCGACATGAGGAGGTCGAGGGTGTATACAGCCACCACACGGCGCTCAGCCTCTACGATCTGTCGGATCTGAATCCAGCGAAGCTGCACATGACCGTTCCCACAGATTTCCGGCGCAATAGCGATATTCCCGGAATCCTGGTACTGCACTACGCTGATCTGCCCGAGACTGACGTGAAGATGGGGCAGGGTTTCAAGTTCACTCGACCCCTGCGGACGATTCTTGACCTGATCGAAGCAGGCACGGTGGAACGGAGTTTCATCCGCCAGGCGCTAAGGCAGGGGGTAGACCGAGGTCTGATCAGTCGGCAACAGATTCGGAATACACGAATGACCGGACCTGCCCGCAAAATCGTAGAGGACGTACTGCGGCGAGTTGCATAATGCCGTCATCCAGGACATACACAACGGCGGGAGCATTTCGAAGGGCACTCGAAGAACGTTTGAAGCGGACATCCATGAGCGAGCAGATCGATCTCAACCGCCTCCGCCGACAGATAGCATTCGACCGCTAGAGCCCTCCGCCGCACCAGGAATACAAGCCTCGTCTACGAGCGCGAAGTAGGCGGAGGGCCCGTGTGGTGGGAAGAGTCCGATCCTGAAGAGGACCCGCCGGATGAGATCGAGCGATCACGTTCCTATCACACGTTCTTCGTCAGTCCCTATGCTTTAAATCACAGAAAGCGCTGGCCCCACGTGATATGATCGGGCTGTTTCCCGATGAAGACCTACCGGGTGGCCGTCTTAGCGTGTGTGGCCGTGGCGCCCTTGTGCCGGGCCGCTTCCGGGCTGGACGCCTTCGAGCGCTACGCGGCCCGCGCCAAACAACTGGGGGCCACGCACGTGGTCGTCACCGAGGATATTCCTCCCGCGCTGTGGGAGATGGATGTGCCGGACGATCCGTATCCGGCGTGGTACATGTATCATCCGGGTCTGCTGAAGATTTTCCCGCCGGCCGCCCTTGAGAAGTACGTCGATAAGGACTACGCGGAAAAAGTGGCGGCGCTGTTCCAGGCGCGCTGCGAAGTGCTGCGGCGCCTGGGTTTGAAGGCGGCCTACAATGCCAACGAACCGCACGTGCTGCCGGAGGCGTTCTTTACCGATCACCCGGATTTGCGCGGGCCGCGCGTGGACCATCCCAATCGCTCGCGCACCGCGCGCTTCGCTCCCTGCGTGGACCAGCCGGCCACGCTGGCGCTGTATCGCGAGGCCTTGCAGAAGCTGCTGAAGAGGCTGCCGGAGGTGGAGGTCTTTTCCTTTACCACCACCGACGCGGGCTCGGGATTGTGCTGGACCCCAGCTCTATATCCGGGGTTGAACGGGCCTTCCTGGTGCCAGCGGCGGCCCATGGAGGATCGCGTGGCGGGTTTTCTGACGGCGCTGCACGACGCGGCCGGGCAGATGGGCAGGCAGATCACGGTTGACCTGGTGGAGATTGCGCCGCGCCAATGGATGATTCCCACGTTCGACCATCCCGAGCTGATCGCGCGCAAGCTGCCCGCGGGGATGGCGGTCAATCATCTGGAGGGTCCCGACGGTCACCGCATGGCGATGCGGCGTTTCGGCGGCGGGGCGGGCGAATTTGCGCCGGTGATGGGAGTGCCGCGGCCCATCGCGGCGATGCGCGGGCTGATGGCGGGCGGGCGCGTGTCCGGCGGCAAACTGGTGGTCTCGATTGGCGACGCGGCGGGCGCCGACCTCAATTTCAAGGTGCTGGAAGCGTTCCGCAGCGCGGCGCCGCGCAACCAAGTGGACTTGTGGACCACGCTTCGCGATCTCGCCGGCCAGATCGCCGGCAAAGACAAAGCCGACGATCTGCTCTCGCTATGGATGGCCACCGACGAAGCCGAGCGCTACCTGGGAACCTTGAACTTCGGCCCCGTGCTGACCATGGGCGGAGTTCTGACGCGCTGGGTGAACCGCCCGCTGGTGCCGTTTCCCGAGAAGCTGACGGATGCGGAGAAGAGCTACTACCGCCCGTTTCTCTTCCAGGCCAAAGGCGACGAACAGGCCGACGACCTGGTGGACATCCAGGCCATGCGCATGTACGAAGGCTGGGGCGCGCGTCTCTTGGTGCAGAACATCGCCGAGAAGGCGACCGGCAGCCTGAGCCGCGCCGAGAACCTGGCCGGGCGGCTGCGCGAGGGTTCCGCCGCGCCGGGCGATTGGGAATTGCTGGGGCAGCGGCTGGCGGCGCTCCAATGCCTGGTGCACGGCGTCGACGACATCGTGCAATATCAGGCGCAACTGGATCGCGCGAAGGCCATGGGAGGGAAGCCCGACGCCAACCCCGTATTGGGCGAACGCGGCGGCTGGGACCGCACCGACCTGATGGCGCTGGCGCGCAAGGAGATCGACAATGCCATGCGCCTGCGGCAATTGTTGCTCTCGGCGAAGGGGCCGCTGCTGGACCTGGCGCCGGATGCGGCCGAGGAAACCAGCCGCAGGCTGGGACCGGACCTGGCGGCGCAACTGAAGCGCAAGATGGATATCATGAACGCGCACTGGGAAGATTACAAGCTGCTGTTCACTTCGCCCAATCAGTAACCGTGGGCAGGCGCTTTCCTTTCGCCTGCCAACCAACCGGCGCGCAGGATCGCATCCCGGCTCCACAACGCCTTCACGCCACGGGGTTGCGCAGCGTGCCGATGCCTTCGATCTCGACCTCGACCACATCGCCCGTGGACATGCGGCGGGTGTTGCCGGGGGTTCCCGTGTAAATCACGTCGCCGGGCATCAGGGTGACCCATCCGCTGACCCAGCTCACGATCGACGGGCAATCGAAGATCAGGTCGCTGGTGTACTGCTTCTGCACGGTTTCGCCGTTGATGCGGGTCTGGAGCAATAGGTTGCCGTAGTCTATGTCGGCGGCGATGGCGGGTCCCAGCGGGGCAAAGGTGTCCGAACCCTTGGCGCGCCACCACTGCAGATCCTTTTTTTCGCCGTGCTGCCAGTTGCGATCGCTGACGTCATTACCGCAAGTGACGCCGAAGATGGCGTCGCGCGCTTCTTCGGCGGACGCATTCTTCACCTGCTTGCCGATGACCACCACCAACTCGCCTTCGGAATGTACGTCGGAGGCGCCGCGCGGCAGCACAATGGGGCCGTCCGGATTTTGCAGCGCGGTCACTGGTTTGTAAAACATTTCCGGATGCGCGGGCTGGGGCCGGTTGCCCAAATGGCTCTTGTAATTGAGGCCGACGGCCATAATCTTGCCGGGCTGGCAGGGAACCAGCAATTTTACGTCTGCCAGCTTATGCGCGACGCCGGTTTCCGAGCGGGCGCCAAAGAGGTCGCCGGAGACCTCGCGGACGGTGCCGCCTTCCAGAATGCCGTAGGCGGCGGCGGACGAGGTTTGGTAGCGAATGTACTTGGTCACGCCCCGTTATTATAGCTGGCGGTTGGCAGGGCACGCTTCGCGATGACCTGCCCACCAGAAATATGATTTGCCCGGCTCCTTCCGCTTGAGCTACAGTTGTGCCATGCCTCGCAGCAGCGTACTCACCGAAGTGAATATCGACGTGGGGGAAAAAACACAAACGTCGCAGGCCATCGAACCGGACCGGCCGTTTCTGATCCTGGTGGCGGGGAACTTCAGCGGCGGAGCCGGACGGAATCGCCGCCCCATACAGATCGATCGCGATAATTTCGACCAGGTGATGGGGCTGCTGGCTCCCGAAGCGCGCCTCTCTGTGGGCGGCTTCGAAACGGCGGTGACGTTTCGCGAACTGGAGGACTTTCACCCCGACCGCCTGTTCGCGCGCATGCCCGCTCTGCGGGAGCTGCCGGAGTTGCCGGACCAGCCGGCGCGGACCGCCGCTCCACCGGTCAATCTCTCCGGCGCGGACGTGCTGAGCATGATGATGGGGGAAGCTCCCGAGCCGGAAGACGCTCCCCTGCGCAGCGAGTGGGACCAGATGTTGCACGATCTGGCGGCGCCCTATGGCGAACGGGAAGCGGCCAGCGGCGAAAACGACGCGACTTTCCAAACGCGCATGCGCGAGGTGCTGCATCAGCCCGCTTTCCAGGAGCTGGAAGCGGCCTGGCGGGCCCTGTACTTTTTGGCGCGCCGCCTGGAGACGGGCACGGATCTCAAGATTTTTGTGTTGGACCTGCCTCAGGAGGAGCTGACGCAGGGCACTGGCCTGGCGGACCTGGCGCGCGCCCTGGAGAGCCAACCGTTCGCGGTCACCGCCGGTCTGTATTACTTCGCGGAACGGGACGAAGAGGCGCTGACGCGGGTGGCGGCCATGTCCCAGGAGGCCAACGCTCCGTTTCTGGCGGGGCTGGCGCCGGAGATCGTGGGAATAGCGGAAGTCTTTGCGAACCTGCGGCATTCGCTCAAGGCGCGCTGGATCGGCCTGGCGCTGCCGCGATTTCTGCTGCGCGCGCCATACGGCAAGGAAACGTCCACCATCGATGCGTTTGAGTTCGAGGAGATGGCTTCGCCGCCGCGGCACCGGGACTACCTCTGGGGCAATCCGTCGATCGCCTGCGCGTATCTGCTGGGCGAAGCTTTTCGACGCTACGGATGGACCTTCCGGCCGGGCATGGCGCAGGAGATCGATGCGCTGCCGGCGCACGTGTACCACCAGGATGGCGAAGCGCAATTGAAACCGTGCGCGGAAGTACTGCTCACCGAGGAGGCGGCTGAAATGCTGCTGGAGAGGGGCATCATGCCGCTGGCTTCCATCAAAGGGACGGACCGGGTGCGGGTGGTGCGCTTCCAATCGGCGGCCAGCCCTCCGGCGCCGTTAGCGGGACAATGGGATTGATGGAACAACACGTCAAAGTGATCGGCCTGCTGCACGTGATCCTGAGCAGCCTGGGCATTGTGGGAGCGCTCGCCGTGTTTTTCCTGTTCGGCGGATTGGCGGGGTTGATCGGGATCACACAGCCATCGGCTGATGCGGCGATTGCGGCGCCGATTCTGGGCGGAATTGGCGCCATCATCGCGGTGGCGATTCTGGTTCTTTGCATTCCGGGACTGATCGGCGGAATCGGGCTGTTGAGCCTGGCGCCGTGGTCGCGCATCTGGATGATCGTGATTTCCGCGCTGGACCTGATCAATGTTCCGTTCGGCACGGCGCTGGGAGTGTACGGTCTGTGGGCATTGACCAAGCCGGAAACCGAAGCGCTGTTCGCGCGGCGATGACCACGCGGCCGGGCCGCGCCCTCCTGGCAAGCTGAAGAAGCATGCCCTACGGAACGGAGACCGGGGCGGCGATGAGCGGCTGCGAGGTGGGCTGCGGGGCGCCGGCCTGGTTTTCCAAAGTCACGGCTACGGCGGCGGTGGTGTGCGGGTCCAGCGGGCCGGGCTGCACGTGCACGGCGGAACCGTCGGCATCGGACTGGAACATTCCCGCGGGAACCGCTTTGGCGCCTTTGGGAATGACCCACATTTCATAGGCCTTGCCGCCGGGCGCGGGCGGCAGGTTGGAAACGATCAGGAGCACGCCGCGCGATGTGAGAAAAGCCTTTCCCTGGGGCGGACGCGGATTGCCCTGGCCGAAAGAGGCGACGGTGGTATCCGCGCCGTTGAGGATGGCGAAGGCTTCGTTGAGCTCGGTCAAGCGGATGGTGGCGTCGCGCAACTTCTGGCGGAGCTGCACGGTTTCCGCGACTAAGCTGTTTTCGCGGGTGGCAAAGTAGAAGGCGGCGGAGAGAAACAGAAGCGCGGCGGCGGCCAGGAAGGGCGCCAGGCCGAAGCGGCGCTCCTCGTATCCCGCGGCAGCCAGAATGCGCCGCCGCAGACGCGGCGAAGGCGCCGCTGGCGGCGCGGCTCCGCCCAGAAGGGCGGCGAGTTGTCGGGCACGCTTCATTTCTCCCATGCAAACCTCGCATCCCCGGTCGAGGTGCTCCCGGATCTCGCTACGCTCCGGCTCTTCGGCCACTCCCATGGCGAACAACTCGAAATGGCCGCGCAGCTCCTCGCAGTTCATGCCGTCACCACCGCGCCTGATTCATCGCGCAGATTCTGGAGTGCCGTCCGCACCCAGGTCTTGACCGTCCCCAAAGGCTGGCCCATGCGTTCGGCCATTTCGGTTTGGGAAAGTCCTTCGAAGTACGCCAGTTCGATCGCCTGGCGCTGATGGGCGGAAAGTTTTTGCAGAGCGGCCCGCACCATGCGGACCTGGCCGGAACCGAGAATGTCGCGCTCCATATCGATGTACAGCGCCGGATGATCGGTCTGGCCGAACCCGGCGGCATTGGGTTCGCGGCCGGCCAGGCTGCGCACGTAGTCGATGGCGCGATGGCGCTCGACGGCCGGCAGCCAGGGGCCGATGGAGCCGCGGCGCGCTTCGAAACCCCGCACGCCATTCCACGCGCGCAGAAAGGTTTCCTGAACCAGATCCTCGGCGATGCCGCCATCCTTCACCACGCGCACGATCAGCGAATAGACCAGGCGGCCATAGCGATCGTAAAGTTCCGCCAGGGCCTGCGGGTCGCGGCGCAGCAGACGCTCGACCAGCGCGGGATCGGCATCGGCAACGCGAATCGCAAGCAGTAGGGAAAAAATCGTCATGCGGGAACGCTCTCCAATTGTAGATACGAGCCGAGATGCCCCGCAAGATTTAGCGCGGCGCGCATTGGTGCAACCCGAAGAGAATCGAAAGGTGGCGTGGAATGCATTTTTTTCTTGACTTTCCTCGCGAACAACCTTATATATGAATCACATTGCGATTTTCAAATCGCAAAATTTGATGTTAGGGAGAATCAATCGATGAAGAGCGCAACCAAGAAAGCCGCCCCGAAGAAGAAAGCTGCTCCGAAGAAAAAGAAGTAGCTTGGGCGCGCCCTGCAGAAGGGCTGCTAACAGGTTTTCACTCCAAGGCCCCGGTTTTCCGGGGCCTTTTTCATTTTTCAGACAGCTCTCTCCGGTTCCGCCTTCCTCTGCAGCAGCACCCGGAACGTCTCACCCATCCCGAAGAGCAGGGTCTTGAGATGCATTCGGCGGCGCAGTTCGCCGCCTTCACCCGGCTCGGCCGCCGAACCGAGCGCGGCGGCGAACTGGTCCGGCTCGCCCGCCTCCAGCAAAAATTGCGCCAGCGTTTGGAAGCGTTCCGTCTTCAGGCCGAGGGCGGCGCCGGCTTCCATCAGCGCCGTGAAGTTGACGTGCGCGGTAATGTCGCGCTGGCCGGGATCTTGCAGCACATCTTCGCGCGCGGTGTGGCGGCGGTAAGCCATGAGCGTGCCCGCTGGGAAACGAGGGGATTCGGCGCGCGTGTAGCCGTAATCGATGGTAAGCACGTAGCCGGACTCGAGCGAGCGGGCCAGCCGCTCGATCCAGGAGAGCGCTTCCAGTCCGATCTCGCAGCAGCGGCCCTCTTCGGGCGCGGGGCCGTAGACGCGCAGATATTCCCGCGCTGCGGGCGCCGCCACGCCGCCCGCGATCCAGTGGAAGCGGCCGGCGGCGAAGTCCACACGCCGCTCGCGCCAGCCGCCATCCTGGTAAATGGCGGCATCCACGGGAAGGGCGTCGAAGAATTCGTTGGAGAAGACCACGCCGGGGAAATGCGCGGGCAGCGCGCCGGTTTCGACGTCGATGGGGAGATAGGGCCAAGCGGAAAAGGCTGGCGCCATTTCCTGGCGGCCGGCGCCCAGCTCGACCACCGTGAATCCGGAGGGCTCGCCGATTTCGCGGAAAAGCTGGCGGATGCGCGCGGCTACCAGGATTCCGAAAACCGGCTGGATCTGTTCCGCCGTGTAAAAATCTCCTTCCTTGCCGAAGGGATCGCGCGCGCGCCGGTAGTAGCCGTGCTCCGGATGGTAGAGCGCAACTTCCATGAAGCGGCCGAAGGGCAGCGGACCAGTGTTGCGGATCTCGGCGGCCAACAATTCGCTGGCGGGCGTCACGGCTGCGCTTCCCGGCTTTGCGGCGTGCGAATAAACATTTCCACCAGGTAATCGTGCAGGCAATCGTAAAGGTAGCGCTGGAAGGTCCAGGGGAACTGCGCGTGCTCGATATCGCGCTGGTGAATGGGAGCGTAGTAGGTGTGCAGACCCAGGCCTGGATTCTTCAGGGTAATGACCAGCTCAATTCCGCCATTGTGCTCGCGCGCCGAAAAATCCAGCAGCGCATGATCGTAGCGGCGGGTTTCGGCCAATACTTTTTCCAGAGGCGTCACGGACTTATGCTAGCGTGAAATCAACCATGGCGCTGCCGCAGACCGTTCGGGTCAAGCTCAGTTCGGAAGCCGCCGAGGCCATCTCCCTCACGCCGGTGGTGGTGCAGGAGCTTGCCGTTCGCGACCTGATCGAGCACATGCTGGGCGTGACGGGCAAGGACGAGCCGCGCATCCGCAACATTCTGCTGCGCGGCACCCTGGTGAGCGGGGCTTCGCGATTCCGCTGGACCGGATGGGACGCGGACGCCGGCGCGCTGCGGGAACTGCTGGCGAGTTTTCCCGACCCCGACCCCACGCGGCCTTTCGCCGTGGAGCGCTGCATTCGAGCGGTGCTGCGCGGCGGGCGGCAGGCGGTTGAGATTCCGCGCGAGGCGGGAGTGCGCAAAGGCATTTTCCAGCGCAAGGCGTTTTGGGACCACCTGATGGAACTGGCGGCGGGGGGGCCGCACGTTTATAGCGGCTACACCTACCGGGACCGCGCCGACCGTTACATGCGCCACTTCACGCTGGCGGAAACGGAGCGCCTGCGCGCCGCCAGCCAAGCCGTGCGCTTCAGCACGCTGCGCGACCAGATCCGCGCGGCGGCGTTTGGCAGCGTGGAGCTGTTCGCGGCGCGGGAATGAGGGTGGGAGGGACTGCCCCACCGCACTACTCTTCGGTGTAGTCGCCGGTGTCCTCGGCGCGGTTTTCGAACTTGGTCTGGGGGTGCAGGTAGACCAGGTTCACGGTGCCCACGGGGCCGTTGCGCTGCTTGGCGACGATGAACTCCGCCTGGCCGCGCAGGTCTTCGCGATCGCGGTGGTAGACTTCTTCGCGGAAGATGAAACCCACCACGTCGGCGTCCTGCTCGATGGAACCGGATTCGCGCAGGTCGCTGAGCTGCGGGCGATGGTCGCCCTGGCGGGTTTCCACGGCGCGGCTCAACTGCGAAATCACCATCATCGGAACGTTCAGCTCCTTGGCCAGCAGTTTCATGCCGCGCGAGAGCGCGCTGACTTCCTGGTTGCGATTTTCGAATCGGCCGCGGCCGCTCATCAACTGCAGGTAATCGACAATCACGAACCCCAGCTTGCGCTCGGTCTGCAGGCGGCGCAGTTTGGCGTGCATATCCATCAGATGCAGGCCGGCCGTGTCGTCGATATACAGGGGAGCCTCGACCAGCTCATGCAGCGCGTGGCCGAGTTTGCGCCGGTCCTCCGGGGTGAGGAACCCGGCGCGGAATTTCTGGCTGTCCACGCGCGCCGTGGCGCACAGCATGCGGGTGAGCAGCGATTCGTTGGACATTTCGAGCGAAAAGATGGCCACCGTCTGCTTCAGCTTCAGCGCCACGTGTTGCGCGACGTTCAGCGCGAAGGCGGTCTTGCCCATGGAGGGCCGGGCCGCGACGATAAACAGGTCTCCCGCATGCATTCCGCCGGTCATCTCGTCCAGCTTGCCGAAGCCGGTCGAGATTCCCTTGATGCGCTTGCTGGGATCGAGGAAGGCGTTGATGCCGCCCTCGTAGTCCTCCAGGATCTGCCCGGGGCCGACAAGACCGTTTTTGACGCGCGCCTCGCCCAGTTTGAGGAGGGTTTCCTCGGCGCCGGCCAGAATGGAGCCCGGTTCTTCCTCGCCCAGCAGGCAGCGGTTCATCATGTTCTGCGAAGCGAAGATGATGCGCCGCAGGACGGCCTTGTCCTTCACGATATGGATGTAGCTGTCCAGGTTGGGAATGTGCGGCAGGCCGTCATCCAGCGAAACCAGGTAGCTGAGGCCGTCGCAAGCTTCCAGCTCGTTGAACTTCATGAGCTCGTTGGCGACGGTAACGCGGTCGATGGTCTCGCCGCGTTCCTGCAATTCGCCCATCCGTTTGAAGATGCGGCGGTGCTTCTCCAGACTGAAGTCGTCGGGCTCCAGCGTGCCCGCGGCCTGGACGTAGAGGCTTTCGTCAAGCAGAATCGAGCCGAGCACGAAGCGCTCGGCATCCACGTTTGTGGGAAGACCTTTTTCGATGGCGTTGGTGGTTGACATGACGCGAATGACCTAGCTTAGCTCCTGAAAGTTGGCGGCGCGCCGAAATTTTCGCCCCTCGTATATGTTGCGCTTACGCTTCGGATAAACCGCGCTACCCGCTCCGCGCGCGGGCGGGTTTCGATCCTGTTTGCAATCAGCGGCTCGCATTTGGTTTTCCTCGGACCGCACGGGAAATCCACAAAGTTTCCACAAGCCGGAATCAATCCGCCTTCTTTCTGTTTTAACCCCAGAACGCGCAAGTTGCCAGATTTTTCCGGTTAGACCCACGGAATGCGTGCATAATCGGCATTTGGAGGCAAATCAAGAATGCCCGATTGGGTGATTTCGCACGCCATGTGGCACGACATTTTCGCCCTGGGCGCGCCGGCGGTGGAAAAGATTCTGCGCCCGGTGGTCGTCTACATTTTTCTGGTGATCCTGCTGCGGGCGTTCGGCAAACGCGAGCTGGCGCAGCTCAATCCCTTCGACCTGGTGGTTCTGCTGAGCCTGTCGAACACCGTGCAGAACGCCATCATCGGCAACGACAATTCGCTGACCGGCGGTCTGGTGGGCGCCTTCACCCTGCTGGGGATCAACTACCTGGTGATCCGCTTTCTATTCCGGCACCGGCGTCTGGACCAGATCTTCGAAGGGCGCCCCAGTGTCCTCATCGAAAACGGCCACATGGTGAAAAAGGCGCTTGCCAGGGAACTGTTGACGCGCGCCGAACTGATGACCGTGCTGCATCGCCAGGGTTTCGACGCCTTGCAGGAGGTGGAGCGCTGCGTTCTGGAACCGGGCGGCACGTTCTACATTCAGCGCAAGATGCCGCCCACGGAGGACGTGCACCACGCGGAGTTGCTGGCGCGATTGGCGGAAGTAAACGGCAAACTCGACCGGCTGCTGGCCGAAAAGGGAGCGTGAGGAGGCCGATGCTTGTCAGACAATTCAAGTTCAAACGCAATGCCGGCAAGGGTGATTTCCGCTGGACCGCCGAGTCGGAGACCGAGCGCGCCGGCTTTTACCGGGGGTTCACCGCGGTTGGCAAGACCCTGACCGACGTGAAGGAATTCGCCGCACTGGTGCGCTGGTGCGAACGGACCGGTTCGTTGGAGCGGCTGTCGGAGATGCATCCACCCGGCTTTCAGAGCCGCATGTAAACGACTTGGGGTGGAAACTGGTATCCGGCCAGGCGGAAAGCCGGTTGAATACCGGCCGGCTGCCGGCGGAAGACAGAGCGTGAGGGCTATCTTATAATAAGGAAGCCGGAGGAATGGGTGAGTGGTTGAAACCGGCGGTCTTGAAAACCGTTAGCGGCGTAAGTCGCTCGGGGGTTCGAATCCCTCTTCCTCCGCCAGAAAATCCACCGCCAGAAGTCTGGAACTGCGAAACAAGCTGTTGTTGGCGGCGGTAAACGGCCACCCTCTGGGCCGCGACACAGGGTAACATCCTGCCCCACGTGCCGGGGCGGTTTCGTGTATCATTGTACCCATCAACGCGGGACCCTCGACCGCGGCATCCAGGGAGATGGGGACATGGCCAATGACAAACCGGGCATCAGCCGCCGCCGGCTGTTCGATGCCGCTTCTTTTGCCGTCGCGGCAGGCAGCGTGGCAGCCAGCCAGGCAGCCGCCGCGCCGGCTCTGCAGGAAAAAACCGAACCAATCGCGAACTTTAAGTTCGATATCGAAAACCAAACGGGTTGGGTAGGACCGGGGGGTTCGGCGAAGGAAGCCACGGCGGCGGAGTTTCCGGTGTCGCAGAGTATCGCCGGCGTCTCCATGCGGCTGAAAGCCGGCGCCATGCGGGAGTTGCACTGGCACGCGCTGGCCGCCGAGTGGGCCTACGTGATCGAAGGCCGCATGCGCGCCACGGTGGTGATGCCCAACGGCCAAAGTGAAATCTCCGAATTCCTGGCGGGCGATACCTGGTACTTCCCGCGCGGCCACGGCCACGCTTTGCAGGCTATGGACCAGGATTGCCACTTCCTGCTGGGTTTCGATAACGGCCACTTTTCGGAGTTCGGCACGTTCAGCCTGACCGACTGGATCGCCCATACGCCGCCCGAGATTTTGAGCCGCAGCCTGGGATTGCCGGCTGCCGCCTTTGCGCAGTTTCCCCGCAAGGAAGTCTACATCTGCCCGGGCAGAGTTCCCGAGACGGCCCTCGAGCGGCTGCGCGACGGGCAATTGCAGCCGGCGCAGTTTTCCCACAAGTACCGGCTGGATATGCAGCCGCCGCGCGTTTTTCCCGGCGGCCGGGAATACCTGGTTTCCTCCCATGAGTTTCCCATCCAGACCAGCCTCACGGCCATCCGGATGGACCTGCAACCCGGCGCGCTGCGCGAATTGCACTGGCATCCGCATGCCGACGAGTGGCAATACTACGTGCGCGGCCGTTCCCGCGTGGCCGTGTTCGGTTCGCACGGGCGCACCCGCACCGAAGAGTTCGGGCCGGGACAGGTGGCCTTTATCCAGCAGGGTTACGGTCACTACGTGGAGCAGGTGGGCGATGAGCCCACCGAAATCCTGATCCTTTTCAATAGCGGCGAATACCAGGAAATCTCCCTGGCCAACTGGCTGGGAGGCAACCCGGCTTCGCTCCTGCAAGATAATTTCGGGATTCCCAGCCGCATGGTCGAGCAGTTGCCGAAACGAGAAACCGGCATCTTTGGCAGAAAGGGTTAAGCCATGCCCACACGAAGGGCGTTCCTGAAAGCAGGCGCGGGCGGAGCGGCCGTTTCCGTTTTGGGATTCGACCTGGCGCCGGCCTACGCGCAGTCGCGCGATCTGAAAATCTCGCGCACTACCGAGACGCGGTCCACCTGCCCGTACTGCTCGGTGAGTTGCGGCGTCATCATTCACACGCTGGGCGACAAGGCCAAGAACGTGACCCCGCAGGTGGTGCACGTGGAGGGCGATCCGGACCACCCTATCAATCGCGGGACGCTGTGTCCCAAGGGTTCCTCGCTGCAGCAGGACATCGAAAATCCGCGCCGCCTGCTCCAGCCGCAGGTGCGCCGTCCGGGGTCGGACCACTGGGAAGACATCCCGTGGGACACGGCCATCGAGGAGATCGCGCGGCTGGTGAAGAAGACGCGCGACGAAACCTTCGTGGAGAAGGACGCGCAGGGCCGCACGGTGAACCGCTGCGAGGGCATTGCGTGGAACGGCGGCTGCACCGATACCAACGAATTCAACTACCTGGTGGTCAAAAGCATGCGCAGCCTGGGGGTCTGCTACCTGGAAAACCAGGCGCGTGTTTGACACGGGCCGACGGTCTCCAGTTTGGGGCCCACATTCGGTCGCGGCGCCATGACAAATGGCTGGATCGACATCAAGAACACGGACATGATGTTGATCATGGGCGGAAACCCGGCGGAGAACCATCCGTGCGGGTTCAAGTGGCCCATCGAGGCGAAGCGGCAGCGCAACGCGAAGATGATCGTGGTGGACCCACGATTTACGCGCACGGCCGCGGTGTCCGACTTGTTTCTGCAAATCCGCGCGGGCGCCGACCTGGCATTTCTGGGCGGCCTGATCCACTATGCCATCGAGAACGGGCGCATCGCGCGCGAATACCTGGTGAACTATACCAACGCGGCGTTCCTGGTGAAGGACGGGTTCCAGTTGCCCGGGGAGAACGGAGTGTTTTCGGGCTTCGACTCCACCACGGCCACCTATGACCGTTCAACGTGGAACTACGCGGAAGCGGGCGCGGGAAGGACGGCTTACGATTTCACGCTCCAAGACCCGCGTTCGGTTTTCCAGTTGCTGAAGAAGCACTACGCGCGCTACACGCCGGAAATGGTGGAGCGCATCACGGGGATTCCGCATGCGCAGTTCCTGAAAGCCGCCGACCTGTTCACCTCCATCCGCAAAGACGGCGACATGAAAAAGGCCGGCACCATTCTCTACGCGGTGGGCTGGACGCAGCACAGCTCCGGCACGCAGACCATCCGCACGGCCGCCATTCTGCAAGTTGCTGCTGGGCAACGTGGGGCGCGCCGGCGGGGGAGTGAATGCCCTGCGCGGCCATTCCAATATTCAAGGCGCCACCGACATGGCCGGGATTTTCGACATCCTCCCCGGCTATCTCAAGATGCCCATACCCGCCGACCAGGACTTCAAGGCGTACCTGGAGCGCATCACGCCCAAGGCGGTCAAGCCGGAGGCGTGGGATTCGTTCAACTATTGGTCCCATACGCCGCGGTTCGCCGTTTCGCTGCTCAAGGCGCTGTACGGCGATGCGGCGCGCAAGGAGAACGACTGGGCCTTTCACTATCTGCCGAAGATCGATCGGCAATACTCCTGGGTGGAGATTTGGGACGAGATGTACCGCGGCGCCATCAAGGGCCTGCTGGCATTCGGCATGAACGGCGTGGCGATTGGCCCGAATTCGTAGAAGAACATCGACGCGCTGAAAAAGGCCGAGTGGCTGGTGGTGTGCGAAATCTATCCCGATGAGACCAGCGAGTTCTGGCGGTCGCCGGGCGTTTCCGCCGGGGAGATGAAACAGATCCGCACCGCGGTCTACCGTTTGCCGGGAGCCGGCTTCGCCGAAAAGGACGGCACCTTCGTCAATTCGGCGCGCTGGCTGCAATGGAAGAACGCGGCGCTGCCTCCGCCGGGGATGGCCAGGCTGGATCAGGAGATTCTGGCGCGCATCTTCCTGAAGGTGCGCGAGCTGTACCAGAAAGAGGGCGGCAAGTTCCCCGACGCGATTTTGGATGCGACGTGGAATTACACCGATCCGCACAACCCATCGCTGGCGGAAGTGGCCAAGGAAATCAACGGCCGCGCGCTGGCGGACGTCACCGACGAGAAGTTGAAGCAGACCATTCTGCGCGGCCAGCAGCTTCCCGGCTTTGCGTGGCTGCGCGACGATGGCTCGACGGCAGCCGGCAACTGGCTGTACTGCGGAAGTTGGACCGAGGCCGGCGCCATGATGCAGCGGCGCGGCACGGAGGATCCCTCGGGGCAGGGGATCTATGCGAATTGGGGATGGTCCTGGCCGGCCAACCGGCGCGTGCTGTACAACCGCGCCTCCTGCGACGCGGCGGGCGTGCCCTGGGACGCGGACCGCAAACAGGTATGGTGGAGCGAAGCGCAGCAGCGCTGGGCGGGCGTGGACGTGCCCGATTTCAAAGCCGATTCGCCGCCCAAAGACCACATGGGTCCGTTCATCATGAATGGGGAAGGGGTGGGCCGGCTGTTCGCGCCGGCGGCGGCCTTTGCCGATGGGCCGTTCCCGGAGCATTACGAACCCACGGAAAGCCCGCTGGTGAATCCGCTGCATCCCGGGCAATCGTCCAATCCCATGGCCAGGCGATTCAACAGCTCCATGGACAAGCTGGGCACCTCCGCGGAAGGTTACAACATTGTCTGCACCACCTTCCGGCTGACCGAGCATTATCACTACTGGACCAAGCACAACCCTATGAACGTGCAACTGGCGCCGGAGCCGTTCATTGAAATTCCCGCGGAACTGGCCGACGATCTGGGCTTGCGGGGCGGCGAGAAGATCAAAGTCACCAGCGCGCGCGGCGAGTATATCGCCAAGGCCATGGTGACGCGTCGTATTAAGCCGATGCAGATCGACGGCAAGAAGACTTACCAGATCGGCATCCCGATTCATTGGGGATACCGCGGCATCGCCGAGGATGCGGGTAGGACGGCGCTGAAGCTGGCCAACATCCTTTCGCCGGCGGTGACGGACCCGAATGCTTATACGCCGGAGTTCAAGGGCTTCCTGGTGAAAGTCGAAAAAGTATGAGCGCCGGAAATCTCCGCATTCAAGCCATCTCCGGCCACGCCGGCCCGGTTCCCGGCGCGGGTACGCAGCGCCAGGACCAGGTTTGCAAGCTGATCGACACCACCACCTGCATCGGATGCAAGGCCTGCGAAGTAGCGTGTCTGGAGTGGAACGACCTTCCCTTCCGCGAGACGGTATTCGACAATACCTACCAGACCATGCCCGAGACGGCGTGGAATTACTGGAACCTGATCCAGTTCAACGAGCATACGGCGGCGGACGGCAGTTTCCAGTGGCTCATGCGCAAGGACCAGTGCATGCACTGCGCCGACCCGGGGTGCCTGGCGGCCTGTCCCGCCGATAACGCCATCGTGCAATATCAGAACGGCATCGTGGATTTCCAGCAGGACTACTGCATCGGCTGCCAGTATTGCGTGACGGGCTGCCCATTCAATATTCCGAAGTTCAATTCCCACACCAAGAAGATGTTCAAGTGCACGCTGTGCACGGACCGCGTTTCCCAAGGGCTGGAGCCGGCCTGCATCAAGGCGTGTCCCACCGGGTGCCTGCATTTCGGCGGCAAGGAAGATATGAAGGCGCTGGCGGAAATGCGCGCGCTGCAACTGCGCGAACATACCGCGCATGCCCGGGCGGGGGTTTACGATCCGCCGGGCGTGGGTGGAACCGGCGTGATCTACGTGCTGCACGATATCACTAATCCCGAAGCGTATGGCGGGCTGCCGGTAAATCCACGGGTGCCGTTGTCGGTGTGGCTGTGGAAGGGACCGCTGAAGTGGCTAGGCAACATCGCGATGGTGGGCGGGTTGATCGGGGTCAGCCTGCATTACCTGCGCTTCGGCCCCAAGAAGGTGGATGGCCATGGACGATAACATTCTGCGATACACGCTGCTCGAGCGGGTGATGCACTGGGCGGCCGCGGTGACCTATGTCTATGTGCTGCTCACGGGGCTGGCCTTTTATTCGCCGCACCTGTATTGGATCGCCATGGTGCTGGGCGGCGCGCCCACTTCGCGCTTCTGGCATCCTTGGATCGCGGTGCTGTTTATGGCGGTGGTGGCGTGGATGCTGCGGGCGTGGCTGGGCGACATGCAGATCACCGGCGCCGACCGCGCCTGGGGCAAGGCGGTGCATCTTTATATCGCGAACCACGACGATGGTTTGCCGCCCATCGATCGCTTCAACATCGGGCAGAAGCACTTTTTCTGGACCATGCTGTACGCCGGATGCGTGCTGCTGCTTTCGGGGATCGTGCTGTGGCTTCCGGAGAAACTGCCGTGGAGCCTGCGCGCGGTGCGGTCCGCGGCGATTCTGCTGCATGTGTCCGCCGCGCTGGTCACGATCGGCGCATTTATTATCCACGTGTACATGGGAACCGCCGTGGTGCGCGGCGGGTTCACCTCGATCATTCGCGGCGAAGTTTCGCCGGCCTGGGCCAGGACGCACCATCGCCTGTGGTACTACCGGGTTACAAACAAGTGATGGGATCGCCCTGGGACCGCCGCATCGAGCGCGCTCAAGAGCTGGCGCGCAGGGTCGCGCCGGCCGCCGAACTGCTGCGTTTTTACGTGGAAGTGGCGCGGTTCCAGCGCTCGGTGGAGCAGGCGGCGCTGCCGGCGATGCCGCTGGATTCGCCGGAGCTGGACGGCATCCTGCGGCCGCACATCGAGCGTCTGTTCGATTTGATGAAGCGCATCGCCCCGCCGGAAGTTGCGCAAGAGGCTGGGTTCCATCGGCAGCTTGTCTTGCAGGCCTATGCCGAGTGCCAGGCCCGCCAGAGCGGCGTCTCGCGTACGAGCGTGCAGCCGCTGTGTCCTTTCTGCGGCGAAAAACCGGTGGTAGCGGCGCTGCGCCCCGCGGGAGATGGCGGCAAGCGTTCGCTGATCTGCTCGCTGTGTTTCACGGAATGGGAGTTCCGCCGCCTGTTGTGCCCGCAGTGCGGCGAAGAAGACCGGGAGAAACTGCCCATCTTCATGGCGGAACAGTTCCCGCACGTGCGCGTGGAAGCGTGCGACAGTTGCCGGAGTTATATGAAGGCGATCGACCTGACCAAGGATGGCCTGGCGATTCCCGAAGTGGACGAACTGGCTTCGGTGGCGCTGGACCTGTGGGCGGACCAACAGGGGTACACGAAGCTGCAGGTCAACTTATTGGGGATGTAGGTCGCGCGGAGCGGTGGCTGCAAGGTTTGGCCTGGTGCGGTTCCGCAGACGCAAGCGGGAGACCCAGAACTCGCGCCCGGCGTCTCGCCTCTCTACGCCGCCAGCAGCCCGCGGACTTGCCGCATCGCCGCCTGATTCGCCAAAGGCATGCCGAGCAGGGTACGAACGCGCCCATCGCTGGTCTGGCCTTGCAGCAAGCAGCGCTCGGAACCGTTCCAGCCTTCCACCCGCACCGCGGAGCCGCGCCGCTCTACCTTATATACGGCTTCGGCGCCGAATTCGGCGGCCAGCGCGGGAAGGGACCAGCCGGCGGGTTCGAGCATGCGAAACCCGCCCTGGCGGTCGAGAACCACCACCGTATCGCCCAAACCGCCTTGATTTGCGGTGGCGATCTGTAGAATCTCTTCGGCCCGCCGGAAGAATGCGCTCACAAAAGGCTTATCGGCCCGCGCCAGCGATTCTTCGGCGGAATTTTCGCTATTAGTACGGTTCGCCGGGCAGCGGCGGCAGCACCGGGGTCACTTTGCCCCAGCCCTGCGATTGCACCGTCTTCATATCCTTGGTTAACTGCTCGGGCAGGTTGGTCTTCAGCTTGGGCCGGCCGCTCTGATTGGCCAGTTCCCAGCCGGTGGCCGCCACGGTTTTGGCGATCTCCTGCAGTTCCACGAAGTCGATCTTATCCGGCGTATCGGTGGGACGGTGATAATCCACGTGCAGCCCGGTGGTGAAGAAGGCGATCGGCACGCCCATTTTGGCGAAATTATAGTGGTCGCTGCGATAGAAGATGCGCTGCCCGTTGGGCTCCGGTCCCAGGTTGTCATGGGTGGCGTCGGGGGCGGTCACATCGTAAAAGTGGCTGACGGTGAGCTTCTGGTAATTCTTGTTGACCGCGTCGATGGTTTCACCCAAATCGTCGCTGCTGATGTTGGGTCCGATGATGAGCACTTCGCCGCGGTTCACCAGCACGTGGGTGGCATTGGTATCCACCGAATTGGGGTTCTTGGTGCGGCCGATCATATCCATATTGAGGTCGGCCACCACCTTGCTGAGATCCACCGGCGGGAATTCGGTGAAATATTGCGAGCCGAGCAACCCTTTTTCTTCCCCGCCATTCCACAGGAAAATGATGCTGCGCTTGGGCCGCATGCCTTTGGCCGCGCCTTCGGCATAGGCGCGCGCGATGGCCAGCAGGCCGGTGGAACCGGAGCCATCGTCATCCGCGCCATTGTTGACGTTGTGACCATCGGGGAGGGGCGCGCTCAAGCCGATATGGTCCAGGTGGGCGCTCATGATGACGTATTCGTTCTTGAGCACGGGGTCGCTGCCCTCCAGAATGCCCACTACGTTTTCGCCATGGCCGGATTCGCTGTGGACGGCCAGGTGCAGCGCCAGTTTCTTGCGCGCGTTCAGTTCGAAGGAATCGAGCTTGGCGTTGGAGCCGGTGCCGTAAAAGACCTGGGAGCCGCTGAGCTTCTCACCCTGGAACAGGGCGTTGGTCAGTTCCATTCCGGCGGTAATCGCCGGCGCCGCGGGACACGCCGCCGCCTGGTGGAACTTCACCACTTGAAAATTGGGACCGTTGAGGGAAGCGCCGCGGCCTCCTCCTCCGCCGAATCCGCCGGCGTTGGGGTTCGCCATGGCCGTCACCTGCTGGAAATTGGCCACCGTGACCACGCCCAAGGCTCCGTTCTTGGCGGCGTATTCCTCGGGAGTCAGATAATCCGTGCAGTTCTCGCCCAGGGGATTCGGCGCGTTGGCTCCGCGTCCCCCGCCCCCGCCGCGTCCGCCGCGTCCGCCGGCAGCCTGCTGCGCGGCCAGTTCCGGGGGCAGTCCGGCCACCACGATGATTTTGCCCTTGACGTCCAGCCCTTCATACGGGTTGACCTTGGTCTTCTGGATGAAATAGCCGTTGCCCGCGAAAACCAGGTTGCCGGAGAAGTCGAAGGCTTCCGGCGCCGCGCCGCGCCCGCCGCCGGCGCCGGCGCCGGCCGTCCAATCCTTGCCGTACTCGAAATTTGTGGTGCGCGGTTCGGTATTAGCGCCGCGGCCTTCGGCTGCCGCTCCGCCACCCCGCCTGCCGCCGCCGAAACCGCCGCGGCCGCCGCCGCCCGGCGCCGTCAGCGCCGCTTTGCTCTCCTCCGGCACAATCTGCCGCGCCACCATTTCAATGGGCATCAAATATGGCTGTAAGGGGCCGTTGGTCCCGCTGGTGCTCCCGCCCGGTTTCAATCCCCACTCCGCCAGATGGCTGGCGACGTAGAGCGCCGCCGTGTCGTATCCGCGCGAAGGAAAGTTGCGGCCTTCCAATTGATCGGAGGCCAGAAAATAGTCATAGGCCTTCAGCTCGTCCAGTGTGATGGCGTCCGCGTTTCCGTACGTGGGAACCACGGCAACCTTGGCCGTTTTGCTTTTTCCCTCAGCGGCGGCACGGCCCCCGGAGAGCGCAAAGAACAGGGCAAACCCTAAAATGGCCGCGGCGGCGCAGCCCGTTGTGATACGACGCATAGAACCTCGGTAAGAGTGGATTGGGCCATTGTACCGCGAAACCGCACCCGCTCTGGGAAGCACCCCCCCTATAACGCCCTATAACGTTGTCGAGACTCATCCGAAGCGCATCGCCAGGAGTGGCGATGCGGCACGCACGCGTGCATGCGCCGCTGCGCACCACCTTTTCGTGCGGTTGACCACGCTTTCTGCAGGATGTTAACCTGTTGTGCTTACGGGCTCACTCCTCCTTGAAATCTCATGGATGTAATACTGCACCAGTTGGGCGAACTACTGCTGCGGGCGGTTCCAACCGTCCTGCTGCTCGTCGTAGTTCACTTCTATCTGAAGAACGTGTTCTTCAAACCGCTCGAAAAGGTGCTCCACCAGCGCTACCAAGCCACGGCGGGCGCCAGGAAACTGGCCCAGGAAAGTTTGGAGCGCGCCGCGGCTAAAGCTACGGAGTACGAAATCGCCATGCGCGCCGCCCGCGCCGAAGTCTACCAGGCGCAGGAACAGGTGCACCGGCAGTTGCAGGAACGTGAAACCCAGGCTTTGGGGGAAGCGCGGCGGCGCGTGGAAGCCGCCTTGAAGGAAGCCAAGGCGGCGTTGGCCGGCGATGTGGATGGCGCCAAACAGCAGCTTGCCGCCGATAGCGATTTGCTGGCGGACCAGATTGCCGAATCCATTCTGCGGCGGAGTGCGGCATGAAGCGCCTGCTGCCGTTTTTCCTGGCCGCCGCGATTACCGTCTGCGCACCCGCCGTCCGCGCGCAGCAGCCCGGCCAGCCCGATGCCGCCGAACGCGCCGCCGAGCCGCCGAGCCAGGGGGAACACGGTACGTTGGAACTTTGGAAGTGGGCCAACTTCATTTTGCTGGCCGGCGCCCTGGGTTACCTGATCGGCAAGAATGCCGGCCCGTTCTTCGCCTCGCGCAGCCGCAAAATCAAACAGGACATAGTGGACTCCGAAGACGCCCGCTGCGAAGCCGAAGGGAAAGCCGCCGAAGTGGAGCGCCGCCTGGCCAGCCTGGAAACTGAAATCGCCTCCCTGAAAAGCGAATCGCAGGCGGAAGCGGAAGCGGAAATGCGCCGCAACGCGCAGCACACCGAAGCCGAGATCGCCAAGATCCAGGCGCGGGCCGAACAGGAGATTGCTTCCGCCGGCAAAGCGGCCCGCATGGGATTGAAGAAATATTCGGCGGAGCTGGCCATTTCCCTGGCCGAACAGAAAATTCGCCAGCGCATGAATCCCGAAGCGCAGGACGCGCTGGTGCGAGGTTTCGTCCGCCATCTGGACGAAGACGCGCGCGCCCAGTCCACGTAAAGACCAGCCGATGCCGCTTTCTGCCGTAGCCACGCGATACGCCAATGCCCTTGCGGACGTCGTGACCCTCCCCGGGTCCACGGTCGCTCCGCAACAGGCGCTCACCCAGTTGCGGGCATTCGTTTCGGCGCTCCAGGGTTCGCTGGAGCTGCACAACGCCCTGGTGACCCCCGCCGTCCCCGGCAGCCGCAAGAAAGCCGTGGTCGCGCGCATTGCGGATCGCCTCGAAATCTCCAAAGTGGCGCGCAATTTTCTGTATGTTCTGATCGATCACCGCCGCATCGGCTCGCTGCCGGAAATTGTCGACACCTTCGAGCAGGTGCTGGACCGGCGCCTGGAAATCGAGCGCGCGGAAGTAATTTCCGCGGATGAGTTGAGTGAAGCGCAGCGCGAGGCTCTACGCGCCAAACTCGCGCGGCTGACCGGAAAAGAGGTTCGCATGCGCTTCGCCATCGATGGCGCGCTGATTGGCGGTGTGATAGCCCGCATCGGTTCCACGGTCTACGATGGATCGGTGCGCGGCCAGCTCGCAACCCTGGGCCGCCGCCTCGGCTCGGAAAGTTAATCGTAACGGGAAGGATTTATGGCTCAGATTCGAGCGGACGAAATCACCAGCATTCTCCGCCAGGAGATTGAAAACTACGAGCGCGCCATCGACGTATCGGAGGTCGGCTCGGTGATCTCCGTGGGCGATGGCATTGCGCGCATTCATGGCCTGGAAAAGGTCATGGCGGGCGAGTTAATCGAATTTCCTCACGGCGTGGCGGGACTCGCCATGAACCTGGAGGAAGACCAGGTGGGCGCGGTGCTGCTCGGCGACTTCGCCGAAATCAAGGAAGGCGACGAGGTCAAGCGCACCGGCCGCATCATGAGCGTGCCGGTGGGCGACGCGCTGGTCGGCCGGGTGGTCAACGCGCTGGGCCAGCCCATCGACGATAAAGGGCCCATCCAGACCACCGAGTTTTTCAACGTCGAGCGCCTGGCTCCCGGGGTGGTCGCGCGCCAGCCGGTGAAGGAGCCGATGCAGACCGGGATCAAGGCTATCGACGCCATGATTCCCATCGGCCGCGGCCAGCGCGAGCTGATTATCGGCGACCGCCAGACGGGCAAGACGGCCATCGCTCTGGACGCCATCATCAATCAAAAAGGCGGCGACATGATCTGCATCTATGTCGCCATCGGCCAGAAGCGCTCCACGGTGGCGCAGGTGGTCAAGACCCTGGAAGAGCACGGCGCCATGGAATACACGATCGTAGTCGCGGCCACGGCGTCGGACCCCGCTCCCATGCAATACATCGCTCCCTTCGCCGGCTGCGCCATGGGCGAATTTTTCCGCGACAGCAAGCGGCACGCGCTGTGCGTCTACGACGATCTTTCCAAACACGCCGCGGCTTACCGCGAAATCTCGCTGCTGCTGCGCCGGCCGCCGGGACGCGAAGCCTATCCCGGAGACGTCTTCTATCTGCACAGCCGCCTGCTGGAACGCGCCGCCAAGTTGAACAATGCCAACGGAGGCGGCTCGCTCACCGCCTTGCCCTTTATCGAAACGCAGGCGGGCGACGTTTCGGCGTACATTCCGACCAACGTCATCTCCATCACCGATGGCCAGATCTTTCTCGAATCCGACCTGTTCAACTCCAACGTGCGGCCGGCCATCAACGTGGGCATCTCGGTGTCTCGCGTGGGCGGCAACGCGCAAACCAAGGCCATGAAATCCATCGCCGGCAGTATGCGGCTCGATCTGGCCCAGTACCGCGCGCTGGCGGCCTTCGCGCAATTCGGCTCGGACCTCGATAAGGCTTCGCTGGATCAGCTCAATCGCGGCAAACACCTCGTCGAAATTCTCAAACAGGGGCAATATCAGCCGCTGCCGCTGGAGAAGCAGGTGGTCATTATCTTCGCCGGCACCAAAGGCTATCTCGACGATCTGCCGGTGGAAGAGTGCCGCCGGTTCGAAGAAGAGCTCTACCGTTTCATCGACAATGCCCATCGCGGCATTTGGGAGGAAATCCGCACCAAGAAGGTGCTGGACGATAACCTCCGCTCCCTGATTTCGGCGGCCATCGACGAATTCAAAGCCCGCTTCGTAGCGGAGATGCCGGCGGCGCACGCACATGCCTAGCTTGATTGACATCCGGCGGCGCATCCGCTCGGTGAAAAACACGCAGCAGATCACCAAGGCCATGAAGATGGTCTCGGCGGCCAAACTGCGGCGTGCGCAGGATCGCGTGATCTCTTCCCGCCCCTATGGAGCGCTGCTGCGCAAGGTGCTGGCCAACGTGGCGGCCGCGGCCGGGGCCGGCGAACAGACGGGCGAAATTCCGCTTTTGGCGCGCCGGGCCGGGCAGCGCATTCTGCTGGTGTTGATCACCGGCGACAAGGGCCTGGCCGGCGCGTTCAACTCCAACCTGATCAAAGGCGCGCAGCAGTTCATCGCCGAACATGCGGGCGCCGCCGTGACCCTGGAGCTGATCGGCCGCAAGGGGCGCGATTTCTTCCGCAAACGCGGCGCCAAAATTTCGGGCGAGCATGTGGGGCTGGCCGCTAAAGCGGCTTATTCCGATACTCAGGCCATCGCGCAAAAGGCCATGGAGCTGTACCGCGCCGCGGAAATCGACGCAGTTTACATTCTCTTTAACGAATTCAAGAGCGTGATGGCGCAAAAACTGACGCTCAACCGCGTGCTGCCGGTGGATATGCAGGAAGAGAGCGCGCCGGTGGATTACATTTTCGAACAGCCGCCCATCGAAATGCTGGGCGCGCTGCTGCCGCGCTACGTGGAGATGGAGTTTTACCGCGCGCTGCTGGAATCCGCCGCGGCCGAACACGCCGCCCGCATGACCGCCATGGATGCGGCCACCAGCAACGCCGGCGAAATGATCGACAAGCTCACTTTGTACATGAACCGCGTACGCCAGGCCAGCATCACCAAGGAAATCATAGAAGTGGTCAGCGGCGCCGCCGCCGCGGAGCCCTAGCCGGGCGGCAACGCCAGGGGCGCGGCGGCCGGTGGAAAACCGGACGGGACGTTCAGGCCGTGTTAGCGGAGGAACAAGGAATTTATGGCAGAGACGAATGGAGTGGTAGTCGGAAGAGTAGTCCAGGTGGCCGGACCGGCCGTGGATTGCGAATTTCCGGAGGGGCAGATTCCCCTGGTCTACACCGCGATCCGCGTGACCAGCGAAGGCTATAACACCCCGCAGCCGATCGACATCATCTGCGAAGCGCAGCAGCACATCGGCGAAGGCCGCGTCCGCACCATCGCGCTGCAGCCCACCGAAGGGCTGGTGCGCGGCATGAAGGCCATCAGCCTGGGCCATCCCGTGGAAGTTCCCGTGGGACCGGAAACCCTGGGCCGCGTGCTCAACGTCATCGGCCAGCCGGTGGATGAAATGGGCCCGGTCAATGCCAAAACCTATTTTCCGATTCATCGCCCTTCGCCTTCCTTCGAGGACCAATCCACGCGCCTGGAGATGTTCGAAACCGGCATCAAGGTGATCGACCTGCTCGAGCCGTACCTGCGCGGCGGAAAAATCGGCCTCTTCGGCGGCGCCGGCGTCGGCAAGACCGTCATCATCATGGAGCTGATCAACAATATCGCCCAGAAACACGGAGGTGTTTCGGTGTTCGCCGGGGTGGGCGAGCGCACCCGCGAGGGCAACGACCTGTGGCTGGAAATGCAGGAATCGGGCGTCATCGATCCGCACGATTACCACAAATCGAAATGCGCCCTGATCTACGGCCAGATGACCGAGCCGCCCGGAGCGCGCCTGCGCGTGGGGCTCACGGGCCTCACCGTCGCCGAATATTTCCGCGACCAGGAAGGGCAGGACGTGCTGCTCTTCATCGATAACATTTTCCGTTTTACGCAGGCCGGCTCGGAGGTTTCGGCGCTGCTCGGCCGCATGCCCTCGGCCGTGGGATACCAGCCCAACCTGGCCACGGAAATGGGGGAACTGCAGGAACGCATCACTTCCACCAAGAACGGCTCGATCACTTCCGTGCAGGCCATCTACGTGCCTGCCGACGATTACACCGATCCCGCTCCCGCGACCGCCTTCGCGCACCTGGACGCCACCACCAATCTTTCGCGCGACATCGCCTCGCTGGGCATCTACCCGGCGGTGGATCCGCTGGCCTCCACGTCGCGCATTCTGGACCCGCTCATCATCGGCCATGACCATTACGAGACCGCCCAGATGGTGAAGGGAATTCTGCAGCGCTACAAGGATCTGCAGGACATCATCGCGATTCTGGGTATCGACGAACTCTCCGACGAAGACAAGCTGACGGTTTCGCGCGCGCGTAAAATCCAGCGCTTTCTTTCGCAGCCCTTCCACGTGGCCGAGCAGTTCACCGGGTTCGCCGGCAAGTACGTGAAGCTGGCCGACACCATCCGCGGTTTCCGCGAGATCGCCGAAGGCAAGCACGACGATGTTCCCGAGCAGGCGTTCTACATGCAAGGGACCATTGAAGAGGTGCTGGAGCGCAACGAAGTTTTGAAGCGAGGCTGAAGATGCCCGATTCGATCGAACTCGAAATCGCCACTCCCCAACGCCAGTTGGTGCGCGAGAGCGTGGGCGAAGTGCAGATTCCCGCCAAAAATGGTTACATGGGTGTGCTGCCCGGCCACGCGCCCCTGCTCAGCATGTTGGGCACCGGGTTTCTGAGCTACACCGCCGGCGCGAAAAGCCGCTATCTCTCGGTGCAGGGCGGATTCGTGGAAGTGCTTCCCGATCACGTGCGCGTGCTGGCCAATATCGCCGAGCGCGCCGAAGAGATCGACGTCGAGCGCGCCCGCCGCGATCTCCAGCAGGCGCAGGAGCAAGTCATGAATGCGTCGCTGGGCGTGGACCCGGCGGTGGCGCTGGAAGCCGTGGCGCTGGCGCAAGCCCGCATTACCGCCGCCGAAAAGAAATAGCGCCACAGGCCCTCGCATGATAGACTAACAGCCACAAAAGGAGGGTCCATGTCCAATGCGAAGCCGAAGAACGCAATCTCCCTGCCGTTTAAACCGGTAGCGCCCCCGCATCTACTCGCGGAACCGGAACAGGTTGACGGGGCCGCCGCGCAGTCCGAAGCCAGTTTGGCGGACGTCCAGGCCCAATATGCCGCCCCCAGGAAGCCCAGCGCTGCCAATGCGCTGCAAGACTCCTCCCAAACCCTGCAGACGTTCGTAATAAGCGATCTCGCCGGGTTTACCAAAGAAGGGACATACTCGACCAACGCCAGCAAAGACGTACACCTCTTCTACGTGGGCCGCGATGACGTTCACGACATCCTGAAGTACGTTCTCTCGCGCGTCGGCGTGTCGCTCTATCTGAATATGTTCGGCTTTGACGACGCCGAGCTCAACAATATTCTGATGACCAAGGCTCTCGACCCCGCCGTCACCATGCTGATCACGCTCGATCAGAGCCAGGCCGGCGGCGTGCATGAGAAGGCCTTGCTCGCCGCCGATCAGAAATACAATCTCGCCGCCTACAACACGCACTTCGTGGTAGGTCAGTCCGCCACGCGTCAGATCAGCCATACCAAAGGCTTCGTCGCGGATGGCCGGGTTGCCGCCGAAGGATCGACCAACTGGTCCAGTTCCGGCGAAGGAACCTTCGTGGTAACCGGCCAGGCGGGTGGCGCCGGCTACAAGGCGCAGAACAACACCCAGTCCATCATCACGGACCCCGACACGATTATCCGTTTTCAAACTGAATTAATCACCGAACACGTCACCGCCAAGGCGCAGGCACATGCCGACGGCACCGCAAAACAACTTCCGCCGGCTCACGCAAAGAAGACGGCCGGCAAAGAACCCGCTCTGGCCAAGGCCGCCAAGGCGGGCGCCTAGGTCGCTGGCGAGCGTCCCGGTCTTCAGAACGGCCATTCCCGCGCAAGGCTCTCACCATCGTGAGGGCGTGCGCCGCACCCTGAAATGTAACGGTAGGATGGTAGGAAGGTTGCAATTTTGACGACGGAGCACGATGCCGCGAAGCATACTGCCGGGTAAACCCTACCCGCAAGGCGCCGTATGGGATGGCACTGGCGTAAACTTTTCCCTCTATTCCGAGAAAGCCAGTGGGGTGGAACTGGGCCTGTTTGACGATGTCGATTCCCCGGAGTGCGAAGCCAGTGGAGCAGCGGGTCAGCCGCCAATAGTAGCGGCAGCCCAGCGCCCGTAGTAGGCTGGATGGCATGATGCCTTTTGGCCCCCTGCTGCTGCTGGGACTGGTTTCCGCCGTGGTGATTGCCGCACAGACGCCGCCGGTTGCGCCGCGCGAGGAACATCGCGAGGTGCGGCACGGCGCCACCGCGATCGACGATTATTACTGGCTGCGCGAAAAATCCAATCCCGCGGTGAAGGACTACCTGGAGGCGGAGAACGCTTACACGGCGGCCATGACCAGGGATCTGCAGCCGTTCAGCGACGCGCTTTACAACGAAATGCTGGCGCGTATCAAGCAGACGGACCTTTCGGTTCCGACGCCGCGGCGCGGCTATCTGTACTATTCGCGAACCGAGGAGGGCAAGCAGTATCCCATCCAGTGCCGGCGCAAGGGGACCATGGAGGCGCCCGAGGAAGTATTGCTGGACCTCAACGGACTAGCAACGGACAAGAAGTTTGTCGGGCTGGGCGGCTTTGCCGTGAGCGACGACCAGAACATGCTGGCGTATACGCTGGACTATAGCGGCTTCCGGCAGTACGGGCTGCGCGTCAAGAATCTGCGCACGGGCGAGACGCTGCCGGACGCGTTCGAGCGCGTAACTTCACTGGCTTGGGCGGCGGATAACAAGACGCTGTTTCTGGTCACGGAGGACGCCGTCACCAAGCGCAGCGATAAGCTATGGCGCCACGCCGCGGGCAGCGCGAAGTACGAAGAGATCTATAACGAAAAAGACGAACTGTACGATATCGAAATCGGCAAGACGCGCGACCTGAAATATCTGTTCTTGCAAAGCGAGGCGAAGGACACCTCGGAAGCGCGCTACCTGCGCGCGGACCGGCCGGCAGACTCGTTCGCCGTGTTTCTGCCGCGCGCAAAAGGGCACCGTTATTACCTGGACCATCGCGAAGGACTGTTCTACATCAGGACCAACAAAACCGGCCACAACTTCGCCGTGATGACCGCGCCCGAGAACCAGCCCGCCCCCGGAAACTGGAAGGTCTTCGTGGCGCACCGCGCCGATGTGCGCATCCAGGATATCGACGTATTCAAGGACTTCGCCGTGTCGGTGGAACGGGGCGATGCCCTGGACCACCTGCACATTTACGAATTCAAAACCGGTAAGTGGAAGGAGATCTCCTACCCGGAGACCGTGTACTCGGTTTTCCCGGGAGGCACCCCGGATTACGAATCGCATACCTACCGCTATAACTACCAGAGCTTTGTGACGCCTGCGAGCGTCTTCGATTACGACGTCGGGAGCGGCCAATCGACTCTGCGCAAACGACAGGAAGTGCTGGGGGGATACGACCCGTCGCAGTATGCCTGCGAGCGTTTGTGGGCGACCGCGCGCGACGGGGTCAAGGTGCCGATTTCGATTGTCTACAAGAAGGGATTTGCGCGCGACGGCAAAGGGCCGCTGTTTCTGTATGGCTACGGCAGTTACGGGATCGGCACGCCGGCCGCGTTTTCCAGCGACCGGGTGAGCCTGCTGAACCGCGGCATGGCGTATGCCATCGCGCATGTCCGCGGCGGCGACGAGATGGGCGAACAGTGGCGCGAAGACGGCATGCTCATGAAGAAGAAGAATACATTCTTCGATTTCATCGACTGCGCGGAATTTCTGATCCGGCAGAAGTGGACTTCCCGGGATCGGCTGGTAATTGAAGGCGGCAGCGCGGGCGGCCTGTTGATGGGCGCGGTGGTGAACATGCGGCCCGGCCTATTCAAAGCGGTGCACGCCGCGGTGCCGTTTGTCGACGTTATGAACACCATGATGGACGCCACGCTGCCGCTGACCGTGGGCGAGTACCTGGAGTGGGGCAACCCCAACGAGAAGGCCGCCTACGATTACATGAAAACTTACAGCCCTTACGACAACCTGGAGAAGCGCGCGTATCCGGCCATGCTGGTGACCACCAGTTTCAACGACAGCCAGGTGATGTATTGGGAGCCGGCCAAGTACGTGGCGCGCATGCGCGCCTTGAAGACCGATTCGAATCCGCTGCTGCTGAAGATCAAGATGGACCCGGCGGGCCACGGCGGCGCCAGCGGGCGGTATGACCGGCTGCACGATACGGCGTTCGTGTACGCCTGGATGTTGGGCCAGGTGGGGATTGGGAAGTAGGGCTACTGCGGCGCCCGCTTTCCGTTTTGCTTGTAGACCACCCCGGATTTCATTACAAATTGGATGCGTTCCAGTTCCGTGATATCGGCAAGCGGGTCGCCCGAGGTGGCTACGATATCGGCATAGCGGCCTTCCTGGATGGAGCCGATTTGTTCGGGGACGCCGATCAGGTCGGCGGCCGAGCGGGTGGCGGCTTGGATGATGTCCCTGGGGGTCATGCCGTCCTTGGCGAGGAGGGCAAATTCCTTGAGGTCGACGCCGGGGCCGACATCGGTGCCGAAGGCGATCTTGACTCCCGACTTATAGGCCGCGGCAACCATCTTATCTTTGTACCGAACGGCATCGGTAACTTTGGCGGCCACCTCGGCGGAAGTCTCTCCGGCGGCGGCGCGGTCCATGGTGGCCATGGCGACGATGATGGTGGGGACCAGATACGCGCCGTGCTGCTTGAAGAGGGCGAAGGAAGCTTCGTCGGCGTAAGTGCCGTGCTCGATGGAATCGACTCCCAGGCGCAGCGAGTTATCGATGGCCTCCTTGCCTTGCGCGTGCGCCGCCACTTTCATGCCGAGGGCGTGGGCGGCATCCACGGCCGCTTTGATTTCCTCGTTGGTCATGAGTTGTAAGTGGGGGTTGTCGCCGGTGGATAGGACGCCGCCGCTGGGCATGATTTTGATGAGATCGGCGCCGCGCTTGTGATGGTCGCGGACGGCGAGAGTCACTTCGACGGGCCCGGTGACCACCGAGTGGGCGAGCCGCAGGGGATCGAAGGGCAGATTGGGATCGAGCGCGTTGGTGGGGTCGCCATGGCCGCCCGCGGGGCTGAGTGGTTCCAGCGAAACCCACATGCGCGGGCCGGGGATGACCCCGGAATCGACAGCGTGCTTGAGGGCCAGATCGATGCCATCGGGCGCGCCCACGCTGCGCACGGCGGTGAAGCCTTCCTCCAGGATCTGGCGCGCCGGGACGGTGGCGGCCAGGACGGCATCGAGATTGGTGCGCGCGCCGCGCTCGACCGCGGCGGCTGCGCCGCGCCCGCGCCGGGGAGCGCTGGCCATGTGCTTGTGAACGTCGATGAGCCCGGGCAGCACGGTGGCATGCGAGAGATCGATAATTTCGGCGCCCGGCGGGGAGACGAAGCCCGCCTGAACGCTGGCGATTTTGTCGTCTTTGATGAGGATCGAGACCTGCGTGCGCGGCGCGCCGCCCGAGCCGTCGATGAGGCGGCCGGCGTGGATGACGATGTCTTTGGCGAAACCGGCCGCGGCCCAAAGGCACAAGCATAATAGCGAGACGGATGCTGATTTCATGGGAACATCCTATCACCCGCGGCAGCGGAGCGTTACAGTATCAGGGGGAGAAAACCAATACATGATTCGCATGCAAGGGGTGGCGATGGCGGCGGCGCTGTGCCTGCTGGCGGGCGCGGGCGCGGCGCAGGAGAAGCGCTACGTGGTGATCGACCAGGACGCGGCGGGGCCCGGCGGAACGGACATGATGTCGATCCTGGTGCTGCTCCAATCGCCCCAAGTGCGGACGGTTGGGATCACGGTGGTGACGGGCGACCAGTGGCGCGACGAAGAAGTGGCGCACACCCTGCGGCTGCTCGAACTGGTGGGACGGACGGACGTGCCGGTGGCGCCGGGCGCCGTTTACCCGCTGCTGCGGACCGAGGCGGAGACGAAACTCTGGGAGCAGCGGTACGGCAAGGTCAGCTACCAGGGGGCGTGGACGCGGCGGGAAAGCAATCACCCGCCCGAAGTGGTGCCGGCCATGGCGGAGGGAAAGCCCTCCAAGCTGCCGCTCGACGAAGCCGCGGCGCATTTCCTGGTCAGGATGGTGCGCGAGCATCCGCACGAGGTGACCATTTATGCCGGCGGACCTATGACCAACCTCGCGCTGGCCTTGAGCCTGGAACCGCGCTTCGCTGAATTGAGCAAGGAGCTGGTCTTCATGGGCGGGAGCCTCAACCCGCGCACGGACGACCCCGAGTACGCGGGTGATCCGCGCCGCGAATTCAATCTGTGGTTCGACCCGGAAGCGGCGCATATCGTGCTGCGGGCGCATTGGCCGCGCATCGTGTGCACCTCGGTGGACGTCTCGGTAAAGACGCGGCTGACCCAGGCCATGTTCGACGCAATCGCGAAATCGCAGGCGCCCGCGGCGCAGTATGTGGCGCGCTATTCGCACGCCGGGCGCAGCTACCTGTGGGACGAGTTGGCGGCCGCGGCGTGGCTCGACCCGACGCTGATCACCGGCGAGCGCCAGGTATACATGGACGTGAATGTGGACCGGGGAGCGGGTTACGGGGATACGCTGGCGTGGAGCGAGCGCGCCAAGCCGGCGCTCGATTTGCGACTGGTGCACGTGCAGATGGACGTCGATATGGCGAAGTTCGGGAAAGAGTTCGTGGAGTTGATGACGCGCAAGTAGGACAAGCCTCCCGGCCTGTCCCAGCCGGGCGCAGCCCGGCTACCGCTAAAAACCTACCGGCGGCCAGGACGGATCTCGAGCAGACCGCCGCCGCCAAATGCGCTGGAAGAGCTTTGTCCAGGCTGGCCGGATTGTCCAGGTTGCCCGGGTTGTCCAGGCTGGCCGGGTTGTCCAGGCTGGCCGGGTTGCTGCCCGGGCTGTTGGCCGGTTGAGCCGGCGGGGCTGAAAGCGACGCCTATGCCGAAGCCCGCCGGACTTGCGCCGCCCAGACTGCTCGCAGCGCCGCCGCCGGCCATGGCGGTGACGGGAGTGCCGGTCCCGGTGCCATTCATCGAGCCGATACTGCCGATCGCGGTGCCTACCGTGCCCTGGTTGGGATTGGGCGGCGCGTGCCACTTGGTGGGGTCGAAGACGAATTCCCACTCCGAGTAGTTGGTGTGCTCGTTGTACACCATGATGGAATCGGCATCCAGGGTGCTGGCATAGCCGGCGATGCCGCCGCCGATGGTGGTGGCCTGTCCCGCGCTTTGCAGCCCGGCGAGACCGCCGGGACGAGGCGACGTGAGAATCTGATTGATCATGCCGATAGCGGGATTGGCCTGGCCGGGCTGCGCGCCGGTGTTGAAGCCGGGTTGCGGATAACCAGGCCCGCTGCCGTTGGCGCCGGCGGCGGTGTTGTAGGGCGAGACGCCGCCGAATTGCGAACTCACGGGATTGCCCGGAAGACCGGGCGGCTGGGTCTGGCCGCCATAGACGCCGGTTTGTCCGGTGGGATTGTTGGACTGCGATCCGATGCTGGAGCCTCCCCCGACGAAAGAGCCGCCGGTCCCCACCAGGCCGCCGCTACTGCCCACCAGGCCGCCGCCGGAAGGATACGTGGGAATTTGGTTCGAACCGGAGGGGTTGCCCGATCCGGAACCGGCAACTCCCGGGACGCCGGGCGGGAGGGTGCCGGCCACGATGCCGCCAGGAGGAACGGAGCCGCCGGGCGGAGGATTCGCTCCGGAGTCGCCGGGGGAACCGGGCGGGAAGTTGGGATTCGTGATGGGCTGGCCGTAGGCATCGGTGGGTGGGGCGCCGCCTTCGCTGGCGCGCCGGCGCAGAGCCGGGTTGGCGGTGGACGATCCCTGGTTGGGATTGCCCGCGAGGCCTGTGAATTCGGCCACGAAGCCGTTGGGCGCGGATTTATCCTCGGGCTTTTTCTGCTGCTTGTTGTTGATCGAATCGGTCAGAACGCCGTTCTGAATGTGGATGGCCCGCCATTCGTCCTTGCCGGTCATGGGGTCGATGTAGCGATGGCGCAGGAAGCGGCGGTTGTTGAAGCTTTCGAGATCTTCGATTTTGCTGGGCCAGCGGCCGTTGTTCGCCTGTGTGAAGCGGCGGATGGCGATTTTGTATTGTTCGCCGCGCTCCATCAGCAACTGTTCCTTCTGCCGCTGCGTGGAGAAGGCCACGCGCGGGATTTCCATGTAGAGGGTGATGGCGATGACGGCGGACATGAGGAACACCAGGAGGAGCGCGAAGCCTTCCTGGCGGGAGCGTTCGCGAGGCCGGGAGTGAGGATTCTGCGTCTCCGCGGCTAAGGCATAACCTGTAGCTTTCATCCCTGTGCGTCCTCGGTCATGGGAAGGGTTTGCTGGCGTTTGGAGTCGGTATCTTCCACCACTACGGATGTGGCGTTGAGGCGCACTACGCGGTAGTGGCCTTTCAACGTGTCGCCTTCGGCTTTGATCAGAATATCGTCGCCATCCATAAAGAATCCCCGTTTATGGCCGCTGGTGGTGGGGCTGGCAAAGCCGTAATACTTGACGTTGATGGGCGGCGGGGGTGGCGGCGGGGCCGGCTTGGCAGGCTCGGGGAGCGGCGTCGGCCCCATGGTTTTCGCCACCAGGATCTTGGGCTCGGGGCCTTTCAGCTTATCTTCAGGCTTGGGCGGCTCGGTGCCGATCTGGAAGAGATTGCGCTCGGCGGCGGGGGGCTTTTCGTCCTGGATTTTGGCCAGCAGGTCGAGGCGCAGGCTGGGATCCACGCTCATCGGGTCGATCTGGTCTTCCTTGTGCTTGGAGTGGAGCACGGGGCGGAATTCGGCGTTGGCATTGGCGCGGCCGGGAACGCGCGCCGGAACATTGGAATCCGTGTCGGGCGTGCCCGCCATGGGAGGCGGAGGAACGGCGGCGGCGGGAGCCGCCGTGCCGGAGGAACTGGGGGTATCGGATGAATTGTAATAAAGCGAGCCGAGCAACACCACGCCGAGAATGGCCAGCGCGTACACCGCTTTCTTGTTCTCCGTGCCGAGTCGCATTCCGCCGAGGTTCATAGCGTGGCCCCCTCCGCGTCTTTGACGAAGGTATCGATCTTAAGCTGCACGGTGACCGTCTGGCCGTTCTGGATACCGGCGGTCTGCATATCTTCGATGATGAGAAAGAGCGGCGACTTATCCAGCAGATCGACGAACTTCGTCAGGTTGGCGTAAGTGCCTTCGAAGCCGGCGTTGATGGTGTACATCTGCAGGTCGTCGGAGCCATCGATGGGTTCGTAGGCGTAGCTTTGCGCGCCCGGCTTGATGCCGGCGGCGGTGGCGCAGCGCACCAGCTCGCTCGCCACCAGCGAAGAGGTGGTGCGGCGATCCATGAAATATTTTGCCAGAAACCCATCGCCCTGTTGGCGCGCGATCTGGACTTTTTCGACCAGCTTGCGGCTGGTCACCACGTGGGCCTGCATTTGCGCCAGTTGACCCTCGAGGGCAGCCGCTTCCCGGCGCATATCGGCGGCCGAACCGCCGAAAGGTTTGAACGCGAAGACGGCGGCGGCGAGATTGGCCGCCACCAGCGCGCCGATCAAGGCGCGCATGAACACGCGTGGATTCCTGACGGCCCGAAGACTAAAGTTTCTGGGCATAATCGACCGTCACGTGGCAGCGGTACAGGGGCTCGGCCTGGGTGGGCTGCTGAATGGTTTTAGAGTAGACTTGGCTGAATACGCTGGAAGATTCCAGGCTTTTCAGAAAATCGATCAGCGCCTGGGCGGATTCGGCGCCGGCATTCATATCCAGCACCACCTGGTTCTGCGCGTTGATCGAAGGGCGCAGGGAAATAATCTTGACGTTATAAGGGACGGTCTTTTCCAGGTCGCCGAAAATATGGCTCCAACTGATGGCCTTGTGATAGATCAGGTAATTCAGAAAAACGCTGCGCTCCAGCACGGAAGCGTTTTCCGGCTTGCGCAGCACCCCATCGAAGCGCCCCTGCTCGGTCGCCAGCGCAGCGACCTGGCGATGCAGGCGCGCGATATCGTGGCGCACGCCGGCAAGCTGCGCGCGGTCCAGCATGGCGAGATAGACGAACAGGACCAGAGTGGCCATCAGGAAGGCGCTCACGGCCAGCGAAGCGGCGATCAAGGCGCGATCGCGGCGGAAAGGCTGGCTGGCGAGATTGATGGGAGCCTTCATGTCAGTTGTTCCTCGCAATCGAGCGCAGGTAGCCCAGCAGGCCGGCGTTGTGCTCGCCGGGGACGCCCAGCGGCGATTGAACCAGCGCCACCTGGACTCCCAGCTCCGCGCGGAAGCGCTCCGCGGACTCCGCCGCGTGCGGGCCGAAGCCGCACAGGAGCAGGGTTTCGGCAAGCCCTCCCAGGTTGTCTTCGATATAAACCAGGGTGGGGAGCAGCACGGCCGCGACTTCTTCCAGCGTGGGGGAAGGCAGCTCGATGCAGCGCACCAGCTTGAGCGCGGCTTTTTCGCGCACCACCACCGTCAGCACGTGGCCGGTGAGCTTGGCGACCACCGTCAGCGGACCTTCGGGAGCCAGCTCCAGGGCGGCCAGGCAGGAAGTGGTGACCAGCCCGGGATTCATGCCGGCGGCGCGAAAGGGCGCTTCGTAACGCGAAACGATTTCCAAAGGAGCTACCACCACCACCACTTCCGTATGCTTGCCGGCCGGCTGCACGAAGTAGCTCATGGCGGCCGATTCCACGTCGAAGGGCACGGCGCGCTTCAGGCGGAAGCGCACCAGCGAGGCTTGCTCCTTGGCGTCGGAAGGAAACTGGTCGAAATCCAGCACCGCCACGCGCGAGCAGAAATCGGGCAGGATGAGGGCCACGTCCTTGCGCTTGCGGGCCGATTGGGTAGCCGCCAGCGAGCGCACGGCGGATTCGAATTCGCGTTCGTCGACCACGTTTTCCTTGAGCGGGGAAATGGCCAGCGTGCCCGGCTTGAGAGGTTGGAAATCGAGCTCGGCGTGGGACCCGATGCGCGCGCTGGCGATGCCGGCTTCGCTGATCTCGAAGGCCATGGCCGGCGGCGGTTCCTGCACCAGCGATTTGAGTTTCTCCAGCAGCACGGTTAACCCTCGATGAACGTCACCTTGTTGATTTCGCGCAGGGTGGTGATGCCCGTGCGCATTTTGTGGACCGCCGATTCGCGCAGGAACGTCATGCCGTCCTCGCGGGCGGCGCGCTTGATTTCGCTGGTGGGCCGCCGGTTGAGAATCATTTCGCGAATGCGGTCGGTCAGGTCCAGCAATTCGTGAATCGCGGAGCGGCCGCGGAAGCCCGTGCCGCCGCATTCGAAGCAGCCGGCCCCTTCGTAGAGCGGCACGTCCCGCCACTCGGCGGGATTGAGCCCCGCCTCCACCAGCGCCGAATCGGGATAATGCACCTGCTTTTTGCAATGCTCGCAGATCACGCGCACCAGGCGCTGCGCCAGGATGCAGTTGAGCGACGACACGAAATTGTACGGTTCCACCCCCATGTTCAAAAAGCGGCCCAGCACGTCCAGCACGTTGTTGGCGTGCACGGTGGTGAACACCAGGTGCCCGGTCAACGCGCTATTGATGGCGATCTGGGCGGTTTCCTGGTCGCGGATTTCCCCCACCATGATTTTGTCGGGATCGTGGCGCAGGATGGAGCGCAAACCGCGCGCGAAGGTCAGGCCTTTTTTCTCGTTGACGGGGATCTGCGTGATGCCCTTGATCTGGTATTCCACGGGATCTTCGATGGTGATGATTTTGTCTTCGTCGTTCTTGATTTCGCTGAGAGCGGCGTACAGCGTGGTGGTTTTGCCGGAACCGGTGGGGCCGGTCACCAGCACCATGCCGTACGGCTCCAGAATATAGCGGCGGAACTTCACCAAATCGGCATCGCTGAAACCCACCACGTCCAGCGAGAGCTTGGCGAACTTCTCGCTCATGGATTCCTTGTCCAGCACGCGCAGCACGGCGTCTTCGCCGTGGATGGTGGGCATGATGGAAACGCGGAAATCGATGAGGCGGCTTTTGTAGCGCACGCGGAAGCGGCCGTCCTGGGGGACGCGTTTTTCGGCGATATCCAGCTCGCTCATCACCTTGATGCGGGAAATGATGGTGCTTTGCCAATCCTTGGCGATGGGCGGCATGGCGTAGTGCAGCACCCCGTCGATGCGGTACTTGATGGCCACTTCCTGGTCGCGCGATTCGATGTGGATATCGCTGGCGCGCCTCTCCAGCGCGTTGAAGATGGTGGTATCCACCAGCTTGATCACCGGGGCGATATCGTTATCGGTCGCGGTGAGCCTGTCGATGGAAAGGGTTTCGTCGGAATCGCCTTCCTCCATCACCACATCCAGCGCGAAGCCTTCGGTGACTTCTTCCAGCACGCGCTGCGACTGCTCGGTTTTCTTGAGCAGCTCGGAAATCTGCGAGAGCGTGGCGACTTTCACGCGCAGCTTCTGATTGAGCAGCAGGGTGAGCTCGTCGATCAGGTTGAGATTGCGCGGATCGCTGAGGGCGATTTCGAGCGTGCCGTCGTGCGCCTGCATGGGCACGAAATTGTAGCGGAACATCAGATCCACGGGGATCTTGCGGAACAGATCGTGATCGATGGCGGCGTCTTTGAGATCCACGTATTCGGAGCGGTAGCGGGCGGCAATGGCGCGGGCCTGCTCGACTTCGCTGGCGGGGCTGGGACGCGGTTTTTCGGCAGTGGCCATAGCTTTAATGAATGGTGTCCGCTAAAGAGAATATCGGCAGATACAGGGAAATCAATACGAACGCCACGAAGGCGCCCATCACGATCATAATGGCGGGCTCGATCAGCGAGAGCGTCGCCTGCATCCGGGTGTTGACGTCTTCTTCGAAAAACTCGGCCACGCTGTTGAGCATGGCGGGGAGCGCGCCGGTGGATTCGCCCACCTCGATCATGTCGATGGCCAGCGGCGGAAACATTTTGGAAGCCTTCAGGGAACCGGAGAGCGGCTGGCCCTCGCGCACGCTTTTACCGGCGTTTTCCACGGCCCGCTTGAGCACCGGGGTGCCCAGCGAATCGGCGGCGGTTTCCATGGCCTGCACCAGCGGGATGCCGCCGGTGAGCAGGGTGCTGAGAATGCGGGCCAGTTGCGCCACCTGATACTTGAGCCAGATATCGCCCGCGATGGGCAGCTTCATTTTGATGCGGTCCACGGTCTGGCGGGCCGCGTCGCGGCGGCTCCACCAGCGGAACAGGAAGATGGCGGCCAGCAGGGCGCCCACGAAAAATACGATGTCCTGGCGGGCGGTGGTGCCGATGGCGATCAGGTACACCGTCATGGTGGGCAGTTTGGCCTGCATGCTGTTGTAGAGCGTGGCGAAGGTGGGGACCACGTAGGTGACCAGGAACACCATGAGCAGCAGCACCAGCACGATCAGAACGCTGGGGTACATGAGCGAGACCAGCACCTTCTTCTTAACCGCCAGCGAGATGCGCTGGTAGGCGATATAGCGGTCCAGCACTTCCGTGAGGCTGCCGCTTTTTTCGCCTGCCATGACGCTGGTGTTGTAGATCTTGGGGAAAACCCCCTGCTGGCGGAAAGCTTCCGAGAGCAGGGTGCCCCCGCGTACTTCGTCGCGCACGGCTTTCACGTGAGGGCTGAGCTTGGGATCGGTCAGGCGCTCGGCCAGCAGATCGAGGCTTTTCAGAATGGGCAGGCCGGCGCGGATCAGGGTGACGAACTGCTGGTTGAAGATGAGGAATTTTTCCAGGTTGAGCTTCTTGCGGCCCCCCAGGAAGCCGCCGCCCACGGCAGCCGACCGGGGCTTGACGGAATAAATCAGGAAGCCCTGCTGCGAATAGCGGTCGCGGAGCTCCTTTTCGGAGCCGGCGGATGCCACCTGCTGGTGGATCTGGCCGCGGCCATCGGCGAATTTGACGGCGTAATCGGCCATGGCTATTGGGCGCCCTCCAGGGTGGCGCCGGGGGGCAACTCGAAATGGAAGAGCTTGGAATCCAGCTTGGGGTCCACCCGCTCCTGGTCGAAACGATAGTCCAGCGTCGAATTATCGAAGTAGGTGACCTTCAGCTCCAGGATGTGGTCGTCGGGAGCCACCAGGAATTCCACCTTGGAATAGGGGAGATTGTCGCTTTTGGGCTCGGCGGTAATGCTCGTATTGGGAGCCTGGGGAACGGCTTTGATATTGCGGAACTCCTTCTCGAAATGCAGCCGGCCGAGCAGGAAGGCCAGCGGGGCGCGCAGATCGTCGCTTTCCTTGAGGGGCATCTTTTCGGCGCGATGGTCGGCGGCGTTGTAGAGCCACAAGTTGCTGCCATCGGAAATGAACAGCTTGCCCTGCGGTTGGGAGTAGTCCCAGCGCATCTTGCCGGGTTTGCTCAGCAGAAGCAGGCCGGATTCCGTGCGGCTGGTGCGACCTGGTGGCGTATATTGTTCTTTAAAAAGGACTTGGAGCGTTTTGGCGTGGTTGTAGCGAGTCTCCACACCTTTCAGGATGGATTCGAGCGGGGCATCCGCGGCAAATGCGCACACACCCAGCAGGCCCACGATTAGCCGAAAATGGCTCACAAGTGGTTTGACGCAGAGGTGGGCCTAAACGTGTAAAGGAGAGTGGAGCGGGCCTCCCGGCCTGTCCAGACCCCGCTTGGCGGCTGGACAGGCCGGTGAGCCCGATTACATGTGGGGACAGGCCGGGAGGCCTATCCTACTGTACCGACACGGTTACGTTCTGCTGGCTGCTGTTGGGCCCGATGGAAACCACCAGCGGGAGGTTCCCGGTGGGGGCGTTGGCCGGAACCTGCACGTTGATCTGCAGGACGCCGGAAACGAAGCCGGGGGCTTCCCCGGCAAAGCTATAGCTGGCCGGAGCCCCGTTGATCAGCACCGACACCGGCAGCAGCGGGACGGGAATCTGCGAGACGACGCAGGCCGTGTTGGGCGCGCAGGTTACCTTCCCGGTAACGCCCGCCGGGCTGGTCTGCCCTTCGCCAGTCATATAGATCACCACCGTGCTGCCCTTGGGTGCCGGATTGCTGGGGCTGTTGATGCTCCCCGACTGGTTGACAATGGCGCCCGGACCGGAGCCCTGGCCGTTCTGCGTGAAGATGCCGGGCATGGTGGTGGCCGGATTCAGCGGGTAAGCGTTGGACCCCTGGCCGAGGTACTTTACCTGGACGTAGGGGCTGAGTACGCCGGCGATGCCGTAGGGCACCACGCAATTGATCTGGGTGGCGCTGACGTAGATCAGGGGAGCGGGTATGCCGCTGAATAGCACCTGGACTCCGCCTAGCGTGGTGAGCACATTGGCGCCGGCCGTATCCGTCTGGAGGTAGGCCGGGGTCGACGGGCCCATGGCGGCGCCACCCAGGGTGACGATCTCTCCCGGTGCGACGGCGCCGCTGGCGAAGCTGGCGGCGTTCACCACCGCGCTAATCGTGGGCAGGGGCGCGGTGACGTTGAGGGTCACGGTAACGGTCGAGGACCCCGTGGAGCCGTTGGTTCCGGCCACCGTAACGGTGCCGATGTAAGTATTGGCGGTCAGGCCCGCGGTGTTCACCCCCACTTGCAAAGTGGTGCCGCCGGCGCCGGTGTTGCCGCTGGTGGGGGTGACGGTGAGCCAATTGCCCGTGCTGGCGGCGGTCGCGGTAAAGTTGAGCGAAGCCGCCGTTCCGGTCACCTGGATGGTGCCGGTGGGGGCCGTGCCGCCGGCCGTGTAGGCCAGAGTCAGAGCGGTGGGCGAAGCCGAAACCGTGGGCAGGCCCTGCACAACCAGGGTCACGGGAACGGTGACGGGCGTGCCGCCACTAGGCGTCACCACCACGCTGCCGTTATAGGTTGCGGGCTGCAGGCCGGTGGGATTCACGGTCACGTTAATGGTTTCGGGCGTCCCGCCGGTCGTGCTGCCGGCGCTGGTGGAGAGCCAGGATCCATTGTTCTGCGTCGTCGTACTGACGGTAAAGGTGATCGGCGAGGTGCCGGAGACCGCGTTCGTAATGCTCAGCCCCTGGCTGGCCGGGTTGGATCCGCCCACCGTGTAGCTAAAGGACATCGAAGTGGGCGAAACCGTGATCGCTCCGCCGTTGGCAGTGGTGCTGACGACGAATGTGACCGGAACGCTCTGTTGCGTCCCGTTGCTGGAGCTGAACGTCAGGGTTCCGTTATACGTGTTCGCGGCCAGGCCAGCGGGACTGGCGGTGACGGTGAAGGTCTCAGCCGCCGTGAAGGAGCCTCCGCTGGGAGAGATGCTGAGCCAGTTACTGCCACCGCTGATGACGCTGGCGCCGGCGCTGAAACTGGTGCCGGAAGGCGGCGTAACCGTGATGGTGGTGCTGACCGAAGATCCGTACGGCTGCGCGCTCAGATTGAGGGCGGACGTGCTCAGCGTGAGATTGCCGGTGGTCACCGTACTGCCCGTGACCGTCAGGACGACCGGAACGATCAGCGGCGTCGAATAAACAGTGGTGGACGCGACCGAGATGTACGCGGTGTAAATTCCATTGGCCAGACTCGAAGTATTGGTCTGGACCTCGACGCTATTGCCGGCGGCCGCTACGCTCAACCAACCGTTGTTGCCCGAAACCGCCGCGGTGAGGGTGCCGAGGGGTGAGCCGTCGCTGGTATTGACGGTAAAGTACGTCAGCGGCGAATTTTGGTCAATGTAAAAGTTGAGCGTGGTGGGATAGCTGTACAACACGGTTGTGGTGGTGACGTTGAGGGTGACGTTGACCACCCCCGTGCCGCTGCCAGTGGTGAAAGTGACCTGGCCGGTATACGTGCCGGCTGTCAGGCCGGCGGGGCTGGCGGAAATGGAGGGATAGGACGGGCCGGTTCCGCTGGTGGGCGCCACCGAAAGCCAGCCAGTGGTCTGTCCGGCAGTGTACGTGACCGCGGCGGTATACGTGCCGGAGGCGGAAAGCGTGACTTGTTGGGAAGACAGGATCATCCCGACGCCTGTCTCGTAATCGAAAGTGAGGGTGGACGGCGCCACTATCGTCGAACTGGTGGTCCCACCGCCCGAACCGGAGCCCACCACGAAGCTGACGTTGGTGGCGACCGAACCGACGTTGTTTTCGGTCACGGTAACGGTGCCGTTGTAGGTGTTGGCCGGAAGGCTGGTGGGATTTCCGTAAATCGTCAGAATAACGGGCTGGTTGGCGACGATGGTGTTGCTGGCGAGCGACGCCGTGATTCCGGTGCCGGTGTAACCCACCGAAAGCGTGCCGCTGGTGGTGCTGGTGACGTTCAGGGATTGCTGCACGCTGGTCGTGCTTCCGTAGGCGGCGTTCAGGCTTATCGAGTTGGAGGAAACCGACAGCCCGTTGCTGCTGGTAGTGCCGCCGTTGACCGACAGGTTAACGGTGAGGGTGCCCGTCGCGTTGTAGGCATCGGTGACCAGGACGGTGCCGGTATAGAGGCCGGTTGGCAGGGAGTAGAGGGCGTTGCTCGTGCAAACTACCAGGCCGGTGCTCACCGGCGCGCTGTAAATCGCGCTCTGCCCGCAGCCGCTGCCGCCCTGTCCAATGAGGAGAAAATTGCTGGGATTGGTTTGCACCGAGGCGTTAAAAGTCGAGGCGCTGCTGCCAAGCACCGAAACATTGGCCGTCGGGATAGACCCTCCGGTGTTATAGCTCAAGGACGCCGGGCTGGGGCTGAACGTCAAGGTGCCGCCGCCGGTTCCGTTTCCGGAACCATAACTCGTCAGGACGTTGTAGTAGACCGGAATGACCAGGGAAGGCCCGGGATTGGTGATGGCTATGCTGCTCGTGTAGGTGTTTTGGGCGAGGTTGCTGGCGTTGGCGGTGAGTTGGATCGTGAATTGCTGGCCCGAGGGGATGGTCCCCCCGGAGAGGCCGCCGGTAACCGTCAACCAGGAGGGAAGCTGCGTGAGCTGATAGCTCACCGGGTTGGCGGTGGCATTGGTCACGTACAGGTTTTGGGACTGCTGAACGCCGCCGGCTGTGGTGAAGCTCATGCTGGTAGGAGTCACCGAGAGGTAGGTGTTGGTGCCGGTGCCGGTGCCGGTGCCGTTGGGGTTTTCGGTAACGCTGATGGTGGTCCCGGTAGCGCCGACGGGCGCCGTCGCAGTGAGGGTAAGAGTGGCGGGATTGGGAGAGTAATTGTCGTTGGCAACGTCGAAGCACAATTGCGCCGGGGTGGTGTAGGTCCCAGTGTAGTTGCTGCCCGGCGCCTGCAACCATGCAGGCGCACCCGTCACATTGAATGTGATCGACGTCGTCCCGTCGGAGCTGGTGACATTCACGCACACGGCGTTGTTGCCGTTGATCGTGGCCGAACCAGGCGCCACGCCGTTGACAAGCAGACTTGCCTGCGCCTGCGCGGCGTGCGGCATGAGAGCGGCGCCCGCAAGAGCGAAAAGGAGAGAGAATTTTCTAAGAGTTTGAGCAGCGTCCATGATTTTCCTCGGCCAGATTGATGATACAACATCACTCTTTGGAATAACAGACACGCATCTCTGTTTGCCAAAATATAAACAGGGATGGGGACGCGGCCTCCTCCATCATACGCCTATTTGAGGATCTGGAACAAATTGCTGTAATCGTCCGTCCATAAACGGACCTTCCGCGGCGAATCCAGGCGCTCCGAATTGTTAACGATTTCCAGGGGAAAGCCCGGCTGGGGAGCGGTGACCAGCACCCAGGTGGCGCCGAAAACGTCCTGCGTATCGTCGTCGTCGGTATCCACCAGCCGCGCGATATGTTGCGTGGCAGCCGCTTCGCCTTGCACCACCGGCTGCAGGTCCAAATAGCGGTTGGAAATATGCACGGCCAGGATTCCGTCGGGCTGCAGATGGCGGAAATAGAGTTCCATGGCTTCGCGCGTCAGCAGGTGGACGGGGATGGCATCGCTCGAAAAGGCGTCCACCGCCAGGACGTCGAAATGCTCGGGGGCTTCCCGTTCCAGCGAAAGGCGGGCATCCCCCATGGCCACTTCGGTTTTGCATTTGCAATCGTCCAGGAAGGTGAACTGATGGTGCGCAATGCCTAAAACCAGCGGATTGATTTCGTAATAGCGGTAATAGTCGCCCAGGCGGCCATAAGCGGCGATGGTTCCGGTGCCCAGCCCGATCACGCCCACGCGCAGCGCTTTGCCGGATTGCTGTTTGGCGCGAATGGCCACGCCGATTCCGGTATGAGGGCCGTAGTAGGTGGTGGGCAGGTCGCGGCGCGCCGGGTTGAGGAACTGCTCGCCGTGATTGATGGTGCCGTGGGTGAGGCTGCGGGTGGCGTCCAGGTCGGTGGCGGGGCCGCTGTCTTTTACTTTGAGGGCGCCGTAGAAGTTGCGCACCAGCAGGCGCGCGCCGGATTCGGCGTCGCGGGTCTGCTTGCCCAGATAGACGGCCAGCACCACCGTGCCGGCCAGCGTGACGATGGCGGCCGCGTAATACCAGCGGCGGAACCACGTGAGCTCGCGATCCAGCCACAGGACAATCCAGGCGACCGCTGCGCAGGCCACCAGACCGACAGGCAGTTCGTAAAATGCGCGGAAGACGCGCGGAGCGGCCAGCGCCACGAAGACGCCGCCCAGCGCGCCGCCGGCGGCAATCATCAGGTAGAAATGCGTCAGATAACGGGGATGCGGCTTCAGCCGGACCAGTTCGCCGTGGCACACCATGCAGCAGGTGAACAGCCCCAGCGAATACAGCGCCACCAGGAGCGTGATGGGAGCTCTGTCCCACCCGAACAGCCCGGTCGCCATGGCGTACAGCGCGATGGCCAACAACGGAATGTAGACCTGGCGCCAGTACCAGCCGCTGCCTTCGAAGCACAGAATGAAGCTCAACAGGTACAGGCTCAGCGGCAGCACCCAGAGCAGGGGAATCGCCGCCACGTTTTGCGACAGATGGTTGGTGACGGCCAATAGCAGGACCGATGCGACCGCGGGAAGCGCAACCCATAGGGCCACCTGGTAGGCTGGCGGACGAACGGATTCCCCGGCTTCCACCGGCGGCATCACGACCCTGGCGTTTCCGCTTTTGAAGGCCGTGAAGCCGCATAAAAGGATAAAGGCCACGTAACCCGCGCTCCACATGCCGGCCTGCTGATGGGTGGTGAAAACGGGTTCGAAGAGGAAGGGATAACTGATTAGCGCGAACATGGAGCCGGCGTTGGAGAGCGCGTACAAACGATAGGGCATGGCTCCTTTAAAACTGCGGGCATACCACGCCTGCAGCAGGGGCCCGGTGGTGGAGAGCAGAAAATAGGGCAGCCCCACGGTAGCGGCCAGCAGGCCCAGAATGCCGAGCGTGGGGTCGGCCGTTCCCGAAGGTTTAAGGGCGGCGCCGGGATAAATGGGCAGCGCCACGGCGCTGGCCAGCAGCAGCGTGCCATGCAGCACCATCTGCATGCGCGGCTTCAGGTAGCGCACCACGGCGTGCGCGTAGAGGTAGCCCAGCAGCAGCACCATCTGGAAAAAGAGCAGGCAGACCGTCCAGACGGCCGCCGAGCCGCCGAACCATGGAAGGATGATCTTGGCGATCACCGGCTGCACCTGGAAAAGTAAAAAGGCGCTGATCAAAATCGTGAGTGCGTAAAGAAGCATGATGCGTTGGTCCTGGGTTGGGTATATCGATAAGCCTTACTGGTAAGCCGCCACGCCGGTCACGCGCTCGCCAATGACCAGGGCGTGGATGTGGTCGGTCCCTTCGTACGTCTTGACGGTTTCCAGATTGCAAAGGTGACGCATGATGGGGTATTCGTCGGTAATTCCGTTGGCGCCCAAAAGGTCGCGGCTCAGGCGGGCGCAATCGAGCGCGATGGCCACGTTATTGCGCTTGAGCATGGAAACGTGGGCGGGCTCCAGTTTCCGGCGGTCTTTCAAGCGCCCGGCCTGCACCGCCAGCAGTTGCGCCTTGGTGATTTCGGTAATCATCCAGGCCAGCTTTTCCTGCACCAACTGGTGGGAAGCGATGGGCCGGTCGTTGAACTGCTTGCGCTGGATGGAATACTGGCGGGCGGTTTCGTAGCAATCCATGGCCGCTCCGATGACGCCCCAGCCGATGCCGTAGCGCGCCTGCGTGAGGCAGGAGAGCGCCGCTTTCAGCCCTTTGGCTCCGGGCAGGCGCGCCGAGTCGGGCACGCGGCAATCGGCCAACGCCAGGCTGGAGGTGACCGAAGCGCGCATGGACCACTTGCCGTGAATATCGCTGGTGGTGTAGCCGGGGGCGCCGCGCTCCACCAGAAAGCCGGCGAAGCCCTCCGCGGTGCGCGCCCAAACCACCGCGATATCGGCGATGCCGCCATTGGTGATCCAGGTCTTTTCGCCGTTCAGCACCCAGCCGTCGCCGTCGCGCCGCGCGGTGGTGCGCATGCCGCCCGGATTCGAGCCGAAATCCGGCTCGGTGAGGCCGAAACAGCCGATGGCTTGCCCGCTCTGCAGCTTGGGGAGCCAGGCGCGCTTTTGTTCCTCCGAGCCGTAGCTGTAAATGGGATACATCACCAGCGCGCCCTGCACCGAGACGAAGCTGCGGACGCCCGAATCCACGCGCTCCAGCTCCTGCATGACGAGGCCGTATTCGACGTTGCTCATGCCGGCGCAGCCGTAGCCTTCCAGGTTGGCGCCCAGGAAGCCCAGCTCGGCCATTTCGGGCACCAGCTCGACGGGGAAGCGGCCGTCGCGGAAGCAATCGCGGATGACGGGAAGGATGCGCTCGCCGGCAAACCGCCGGGCCGCCTGCCGGACCATCAACTCCTGTTCGTTGAACAGCGAGTCGACGCAGAAGTAGTCCACGCCTTTAAAAGCCATTGAGAAGTCTTTCTCCTATTTGAACACGGAACGTAAAGGGTGGGCCAGGCGCTTCCGCCTGGCAACTCCCGGACCGATCGGAGCTATACTAGTGTAGTGTCCAACAAATAACTAGACAAGATAACCCGGCTCGCGTTATCCTGGGGCATGGGGAAGTCATGTCAGCTTTCGGAAGTGGAGCGGGACAAACTCCGG
>Ga0181521_10000342_pt1 | contig 55929 bp, 44 predicted proteins | sample PEATcosm2014_Bin_32_FD_119764 | JGI IMG/M metagenome (GOLD analysis project Ga0181521, IMG submission 119764) | Peatland microbial communities from MTU Mesocosm Facility, Houghton, MI, USA - PEATcosm2014_Bin02_60_metaG | ecosystem: Environmental > Terrestrial > Soil > Wetlands > Peat | place... | reverse complement strand
CGGGCGCTCCACTTGTAACGGTCGCCGTGGAAAAGATTGTCGTCTCCCAGCGCGAGATCGAACAGATTGCGCGCCAGGATTCGCGGCGGATTGTGGTCGTCGTTCTCTGCTCCCGGCGCCGGCACGTTGATCAGCGTGGAGCCAAACTTCGAAGCCGGGCAGTTGAAAGGCAGAGGCGTTGTGGGCGTTGCATGCACACCATTGCAAGTGAAGCCGGCCTCAAACTCCTGATCGGCAGACAGCGGCACTCCGCCTACGTTGCTGGCGATCATGCTCACTTCTTGCACGCCGCCTATCGTAGTAGTTGATCCTGGGCAAGTGTTATCGGGATTGAGCCCGAAGCACGGCGTCGCGCCTGCCACAAGACCGCTGTCGTAGCGCCAGTTGAAGCCAAGCCAAGGTCCGCGTTGCCATGGCTGGTACTGCAAGTGCGTCGTCTCGTTGTATTTCTCGTCGTGGTCGATACGGAAGACGCCGCTGGGTGCGGAGGGGGTTGCCCCGGCACCGGCGACTTGCGGCAGGAAGAATCGCGCGGCCACGCTGGACATCACGACGTAGGCCGTAAGGCCGTGTAGATTCGTAAGGTTCACGCGTGCTGTGAATCCGGGAATCTTTGACCTCGCCCACTCGATCGGGAACGTGATGGGCGTATTGCCGAGCACGCTGAAGTCGTAGCCGTTGTGCGTGTATTTCCAGATGTACTCGCCATCGAATACGACGTGCTTCCCGAACGCTTGCTGGAGTCCGGCGTGGAATTCGTTGCGAAAGCCCGGAGCCACCGGAGTCAATGAACTGGACGAGCAGGCAAGGAGCGGAAATAGGACAGGGTTACTGCAACCGATGCTGGAAAGCACGAGATTTTCATTGAATGGAGTTTCGAGAGTCCGTGCATAGGAGACGCGAAGGACAGTGTTGCTCGGCTTGATGTTGTAAGCGATACCCAGCCGAGGTTCTGCCTGCCGACCCGTGCTAAGGCCGTTATACAAGTCTCCACGAATCCCGAGATTGAAGTTCCAGCTCCCCTCGGTGATCGTATCCTGGACGTAGAGAGCGAGTTCTTTCACGTCGGTATGCAATGGAAACAGTTGGTGAGTGCTAAACAACCCTCCTCCTCGCGTCAGGTCAAACGGCAGCAAGATCGGGTTGAACAACGGGAATTGGGCTGTATTGGGCGCATTGGCATTCGACGAAACGTTCTCCTGGTATCCGGCCGCTGCGCACTGGGAGGGATCGGTGAAACCCTGAACAGGGATGTACGTGTCGGAAATGGTGTACTGGTTGGGAGTGGCATTGAGTGTCAAGCAGGGTGCGTTGAGGGTCGGATCGACGATTCCGAGCTTGTCGTTCTCGGTGAGGACGGTCTGTTCGTACGTGATTCCCGCTTTCACGTTGTGAATGCCCTTCACGTAGGAAAGGCTAGCGCGAGCGCCGGCGTTCGTGAGAAACCGGAGTTGGGAGACGGTTTCTCTTTGAAGACTTGGGGGACCAAGATCCGCGAATGGATTGTCGCTCGGATAGTAGTTGTACTGATCGTGCCGCACGAAGGCACCGAGCGTAAGCACGGCGGCGGAGCCGATCAGGTGGGTCCATGTGGGTGCAACGTTGAAGGTCCTGATCTGCGAGCGCTGGTCCGTGGAGCCCACGGCTAGGCCATTGGGGCCAAGCCCGCCATTGCTGACCACGAGGCCAGACCACGGAGTGGCATCTTGGGCGTCAAACGAATTGGGCGTCTGGAACCAGGAGCGCGAGAAGCCCAAGTTGAAGTGAATCGAATCGGCCTGTGTAAGTTGGTAGTCCAGGCGATCGAAAACGTTTTCTTCGTTTCCTTTGTCGTGCATGACGACGAACTCGGGCGGATCGAGGAACCGGCTGGTATTCAGCCCGTTGGCAGAAATGAAATTTCCCCACTTCTCCCCTCCGTAACCGAGGTTGAAACCGCCATTGACGCTGCCAAAAGTGCCATAGTCAGCGGTCACGGTGCCATGGGGCGTCGTCATTCCCTGGCCCGAGCGCGTCGTCACGTCGATCACGACGCTTGTCTTGCCGCCGTATTCAGCCGGCGGCGCGCCGTCGATGACCTCAAGCGACTGGATCGAATCCACGGGAATCTGGTTCGAAAAGACCTTGCTCTGCTGGTCCGTGATGGGCTGGCCATCGACCGAAAACGAGTTCTCCGCGTGGTCGCCGAGTCCGTGGAAAAGCCCATTCGAATCGGCGGCGATTCCCGGCGACGCCAGCGTCACCAGCGAACTCACGGACGACGATGCGCTTTCGAGGGGTAGCTCGTCGAATAACTTGCGATCGATATCCGTGTGGGCCGTGGAATCGTTTTCGATCAGGTCGCTTCCACCTTCCACGGTCACGGTGGTGGTCGTCCCGGCGAGTTGCAGGCTGATCTTCAACGCCAGAGGAACTGCCGAACGTACATCCACATCCTGCACGTAGTCGGCGAAGCCCTTCGCCTTTGCGGTCATGTGGTACGGATTGAACGGCACGTTCGGAATCGTGAAGTTTCCTAACGTATCGGTCGTCGCGGTGGCTTCAAATCCGCTGACCGGATTATGCAGCGTAATCGTGACGTTCGGGATCACGGCGCCGGTGGGGTCCGTGACTGTCCCCCCGACGGCGACCGAGTTTCCGCCCGCCTGGGCGTTTGACGCAGGAGCCATGCTCGATGCGCTCAAAAGCAAAGCCAAAATTGCAAGAAGCGTTCGCGTAAATCTCATGAAATCTCTCCCAATATGAAATGCGGCCACGGCTGAATCCATCGCGGTGGCGAAATGATGTGGAGATCGGCACGGCACGCCTTTCGGGCGCGGGTGCTGGGAGAAACTATTCTTGGAGATTACGCGGGAGGTGCGCGGGGAATGCTGAGGGTGCGAACCGGCTCGAGGTCAGGCGTGGACTGTTCGGCAAGCGCGAATCGTGCGACCAGGACGGGCGCCTGAACCGCCGATTGTGCCGCGGGCTGCGGGATCGCGGCGTGCCCGACGTGGCAAACCTGGCAATGCTGCTCGTCGTAGGAGGCGGCGTGCCAATGGGCAACCGCATGCGTGCCCAGCGCACCCACCCCCAGGATGAGCGCGATGGCCAGGAGACGTAGGGTAATGCGCTTCGCCATGCCGAACTCGACCAACCTCGAAAAGATTCTAACTCGATGTTTCCCGGGCGGCAACCGTTGTGTCGCCACGTAATCCAATCCGCCAATCCGGCGCCTGAATTCGTTCGAGTTCGAAGGATGAAGTAGTTTAGCGGTGGTGACAATTTTGGCCACTTTTGTGGCCTCGAACGGTGCCATTTTGCACAATTTTGCGCGTGGAGCGCGGGAATCCGGTAGCGCCCCGGGAATCAGACCTGCAAAACGTCGCCCTCGCGCGCGACCAATTCGTAAAGCACGGGATTCACGAAGAAACCGAGCAGTAGCCGTGAGATCAAACCCGCCACGATGACGATGGCAAACGGCTTCTGCGAATCGGAGCCGATGCCGGTCGAAAGCGCCGCGGGCAGCAAACCGAGGCAGGCGACGAGCGCCGTCATCATGATCGGCCGCAGCCGCAGGAGAGACGCTTCGAGCGTGGCGGTGCGTATGTCCTTTCCTTCCTGCCGCAGCTTGTTGATGAACGACACCAGGATCACGGCTGTCTCGACCGAAACGCCCATCAGGGTCAGCAAGCCGAGAATGGAGGAGACGCTGAACGGCGTACCCGTGAGCTTGAGTGCGATCAGCGCGCCGACCGGCTCCGTCATGATGACGCCGAGAGCGATCGTGACCGGGAACTTGAAATTACCGTACAGCGCGAACAGGATCATGAAGATCAGGAGCAACGCGAGCGGCCCGATGATCTCCATCTGGTGTTTGGCTTCGAGGAGTTCGCTGTACTCGCCGCCCCACGCCAGCCGGTAGCCCTCCGGCAGCGATTTCTGAATGTCGGCGATCGCGCGCTGGCCGTCCGCGACGGCTCCCTCAAGGTCGCGTCCCTCGATGCTGTACTGCACGCCGATGTACCGGGAATTGTTTTCGCGATAGATGAACGACGCACCACTCTCCTCGCGGATGTCCGCGAGCTGGCTCAACGGAATCTGCTGGCCTGCCGGAGTGCCGACGAGCAGGCTGCCGATCTGCTGAGCGTTCTCGCGGAACTCCGGTTTCATGCGCACGACCAGGTCGAACAACTTTTCGCCCTGAATCACCTGCGTGGCCGCCTGGCCGCCGACCGCCGCCTGCACTACGGCCTCGACATCCGCGACGTTGATTCCGTAACGCGCGATTTTGTCGCGGTCCGTTTCGATCAGGAGGCTCGGTTGGCCCAGCTCGCGCACGACGGTCAATTCCGTGAAGCCGGGCACCTGCGACAGGCGCCGCTTGATCTCGAGCGCCCTGTCCTGGAGGACGTTCAGGTCCGCACCGTAGACTTTCACCGCGAGCGCGCTCTTGAGGCCCGTGAGCGCTTCGTCCACGGCGTCTTCCGCCGGCTGCGTGTAGTTGAAAATCACGCCGGGGAAAGCCTGAAGCTGTTTCTGGAGGTCCTCGGTGAGTTCAGCTTTGTTGCGAATCGGGCCTTTCTTCCACGACGAATCGCCATAAGGCTTGAGGCCAACGTAGAACTCGTCGTTGAAAAAGCCGGTCGGATCGGTGCCGTCGTCGGGGCGCCCGAGTTCGGAGCCCACATCGGTGACCATCGGATATTTCATCAGAATATTGCGGATCTGCGGGCTGAACTTCGCGGCTTCCTCGTATGAAATCGTGTAGGGCAGCGTCGCGCGGACCCACAGCGCGCCCTCGTCCAGGTGAGGCATGAATTCGCCGCCGATGAAGGGGATGAGCAGCAGCGTCGCGCAGAAAATAAGGCTGGCCACGAGCAAAGTGAGCTTGGGGCGGTCAAGACACCACGTGACCTGACGGGCGTATTTTTGGCGGATCCACTCGAAGGGCTTGTTTACGCGCTCGTGGACGCCCTTGCGAAACCAGTAAGTGCAGAGAACGGGCACGAGCGTGAGCGTCAGCAACAGCGCGCCGACAAGCGCGATCGACATCGTATCCGCCATCGGCTGGAAGAGCTTCCCGGATGGCCCTGTGAGAGCGTAGATCGGGATGTAACCGGCGATGATGACCGCAACGGAATAAAAGATCGGGCGGTCCACGTCCCTGGCCGCCGCCAAGAGGACCTCGTGCAGGTCGTACTCCGTTCCTTCGCGCAGACCCAGCTCGCGGAAGATGTTCTCGACCATCACGAGCGTGCCGTCGATGATGATTCCGAAGTCGATCGCCCCGATCGAGAGCAGGTTGGCCGCGACGCCGCGCGCGTGCAGAAAAATGAACGAGAAGAGCAGCGCGAGCGGAATCGTCAGCGCCACGATCGCCGCGGCCCGAAAGCTCACCAGAAAGAAGATGAGCACGATGAGGACAAGCACCATCCCGCGCAGCAAATTGTTTTCGACGGTGTCCGTCGTCACACGCACCAAATCGCTGCGGTCGTAGTAGGCCCGTACCTTGACGTCGGGGGGCAGAATGTTTTCGTTCAGCTCCTTGGTTTTTTGCTCGACGCCCTTGAGCACGGTTTGCGTCTGCTCGCCGCGGAGGAGCAGGATGACGCCTTCGACGGAGTCATCATTCTTGTTGAAGCCAAACTCGCCGAGGCGCGGGGCGTTTCCGATGGTCACGTCGCCGATATCGTGGACGCGAACCGGCACGCCGTTCTGCGCGCCGACGATCACGTTGCCGATGTCCGCCGTGTCCCGCAACAAGCCGATGCCGCGGACGTAGTAGAACTGGCCGCCCTGCGAGTAGAAGCCGCCTCCGGCGTTCGCGTTGTTCACGGAAAGCTGCTGGAGCACCTGCGGGACCGTGATGTGATAGCCGTAAAGCCGCGCCGGATCGAGCAGCACCTGGTATTGCATCACCGTACCGCCGAAGCCTGAATCGTCCGCGACGCCGGGAACCTGCTTGTATTGGCGCTCGATCACCCAGTCTTCATACGTCTTGAGTTCCTGCGGAGAGCGGTCCGGGCTTTCGAGCACGTAGCGATAGACGAGGCCGGAAGGGCTCGAGAGCGGCGCGAGCGAAGGCGTTACGCTGGAGGGATATGTGACCTCGCTCAGGCGCTGGAAAACCACCTGACGCGCGAAATAGTCGTCGGTGCTTTCCTGAAACGTCAGGATGACGTCCGAGAGCCCGTAGAGCGAAATCGACCGCTGCACGGACATTTTCGGCACGCCATTCATTTCGACTTCCGTGGGCAGCGTGACGAGCCGCTCGATTTCCTCCGCCGCGTGGCCCGGCCACTGCGTGATGATCTCCACCATCGGCGGCGAAAGATCGGGATACGCGTCCACGGGCATGTGCTCGAACGAAACAGCCCCGCCGATGGCGATGAACACCGTCACCATCAGAATCAGGAACCGCTGCCGCAGCGCGAATTGGACAAAGCGATGAATCATATTTTGCTCAGGCCACGCTCTTAGTGCTGGAGCGAATTGGCGAACTGCAAGAACAAGCTGCCGTCGCCCACCACTTCTTCTCCCACGGACAGCCCCTTCAGAACCTGCGTCTGGCCGTTCTGGCTCGCGCCGATCTCGACGGCCCGCCGCCCAAACTGGTTCGACCCAGTGGCCACGTAGACGAACGGCTGGTTTTCGTCGTCGCGCAGGACGGCGGCATCCGGCACGGCAATCGCGTTCGGGATCGAGCCGGCCGTTACCGTGGCCGTGCAGTACATGTCTTTCTTCAGCTTTTCGCCGGGGTTATCGACAACGATGCGGGCCTGCAACGTGCGCGTGTTGGGGTCGAGCGCGGCCGAGATGTACGAAATTTTTCCGTGGAAGCTGTCAGGATAGGCGTCCGTCTGTACAACCACGTCGTCGCCCGTCTTCACGTATGCAAGGTCGGTCTGATAAACGTTGGCCAGCACCCAGACGGCGCTCATATCCGAAATCGTAAACGCCTGCGTCTGGCCCGCCTGCATCACCTGGCCGGGCGCCACGAGCCTCTCGACCACATCGCCGCCGATGGGCGCGATCAACGGGATTTCGGCGGAAGCCGGCGCCTTCACGAGGTCTTCCGGATTCTTGATCCCCAGGATCTTCATTCCCTGCTCGGCGGCGTTCAGATCCGCCTGCGCCTGATTGTGGTCCGATTCCGCCTGAAGCAGGTCGCGCTCGGCGATCGCGTTGTGCTCGTAGAGATCTTTTGCGCGGTCATAGTTCTTGTCCGCGACGCGGAAGGTGTCGCGCGCCTTCAGATAGGTGTCCAGCAATTGGGAGTAATCCGGGCTTGTCACTTCGAGCATCGGCTCGCCCTGGCGGACGTGCTGCCCGGGGACCACGAGGATCCGACTCACAGGCCCGCCGACCTGCGTAAAGACCGGCGTCGTCTTGAACGCGTTATAGGCGACCGCGCCGGTAAGCCGCAGCGTGCGCGTGAGTTTCGCTGGCTGGATCGTGACGACCTGCACGTGCGACATCTGGTCCTCGGGAATCGTGAAGAGTTGCGGCGTCGCGGACTTCGATGCTTGCGCGGAATAGGACGTCATCTGGCTCGCGCGCTCGCTGCGGTCCGAGCTGCATCCCGCGAGAGCGCATCCGAACGCGAGCGCAACAGTGGTGATTCGTGAAGTTCTCATGGCAGGTTCCTCGTTCCGACTGCTTCGCGGAGCTGCTCGAGCGCGAGCATGTACGACGCGAGCGACTGACGATAGGCGAGCTGCGTCGCACGGTAGCTGCGCTCGGCGTCGAGAAAATCGAGCAGGCTGGCCGCCCCGCGTTTGTAGGCGTACTCGCTGATGTCGCGATCCTGCTGCGCCTCGTCGAGATAGCCCGAGCGGTAGAGCTGGATGATCTTGTCGTTGGACTGCAAGCCTTCATACGCGTCGCGCACGTCCGTCAGGACCTGTCCGTCCGTGGCACGCTCCTGTTCCTGCGCCTGCGTGATGGCGTAGCGCGTGCGCGCGATTTCGCCCTGGTTGCGGTCGAAAATCGGGATTTGGATCTGGCCGAAGAGCGACGCGGTGCTGAGGTCGGCGATGTGCGTGTAGTTGATCTGCGCGGTGACGTCGCGCTTGCCGTTTGCCTTCGCGAGCTCGTACTGGCCGTTCGCGGCGGTCACGCCCTGCTGCGCCGCGCGCAGATCGGGGCGCGTGGAAAGAGCTTTTGCCTGGAGATCCTCGAGATTTGCGTGGACGGGCTGGTAATCGAGCGTCCCGGCCACATCGTAATCGGCGGACACGGACTCGTAGCCGAGCAACTGCCGCAAGTCCGAGAGCGCCTGGACCTTCGCGAGTTCCGCCTGCGAGGCGTCGCTCTGGAACTGAAGCAATTGGAGCTTGATCTTGAGCAAGTCATCCAGGCCGATGTCGCCGGCGCGATAACGCTCCTGGCTGATATCGACCGTGTTCTGAAAGCTCTTCAGGTCCTGTTGCGCGAGCTCGAGCGCCGATTCGGCGAGCTGGACGTTTACGAACTGAGACGCAACCTGGAACGTCAAACCGCGCTCGTTGTCCGCAACCTGCGAGCGCGTGACGGCGGTCAGGTCCTTGGCGGCTTCGAGCCGGTGCTGGCGCTTCTTGCCCCGCTCGAACAAATAGCTGACGCCGAGATCGAACTGCGCCGAATTGTCGACATAGTTCGAATCGAACTGATTCGCATTGAAGATCGGCAGGAATTGCGCGTCGCCGAGCAGGACAGGATTGGGGCGCAAGTTCGCGGTCGTTTCCTCGGCCTCGCTCTGCTGGACCGTCGTGCGAGCGGCGAGGAGGGCGTGGTTGTGCGCGAGCGCCATCTGGATGGCGTCGTCGAGCGTGATCCTCACCGGGCCCTGAACTGGTGACGGTGCCTGCGCGCGCACGGGCGGCGCGCCAACGGTCCCGGCCAAAAACACTACGAACGTCAAAATTGCAAACGGCAAATATCGTGCATACATAGGCTTTCAGCCCTCACGGATCAAAACGGACGTGAATCGGTGCGCCGCGAACTTCGCGCGGCGCGGGACAAGCGGGGTTTACGCGATGGGAGGCGCCCGGGCAGGAACGCGCGGGACGACGGGGCTCGGCGCAAGGCCGGTGTCTTGAGGCTCCTGCGCGGGTCCTACAAGGGCCAGCACAGGCGTGCGGTCGCTCGCGAGCGGCCGCTCAATCGGTTGGTGATTCAGATGGCAGATCTGGCAGGTCGCATCGGAGGAGCCGGCGTGATTGTGCCAGACGCTTCCGAGCGTCATGGCAACCAGCAGCAGCGCCAGCAGCGCTACCGGAACCATTACGCATCGAATTGGCTTCGCTCCGCGCATCCCTGTACTTGGGGACTGACAAAAGCTCGATTTCGATCATATAGCAGATGTCCCGGCAGTCCAATGGGTTGCGCCCCGCGGCGTAGCGGCAAAGGCACGAGGCTGGAGGACGGCTTGGTTGGGCGGCGTGGAACTCCATCCCGCCCGGCCGGTTAATTGGATGCTTCGAGCGCCTTTTCGACCAGCGCGACGCACTTTTCGACGCGCTTGCGCAGCGGCCCTTCGATAGCCTGCTGGCGTTCGCGCAGCTCGAAGATTTCGTCGGCGATATTGAGCGCCGCGAGCACGGCGACCTTCACCGAGTCGACCATGCGCGTGGCCTGCGCGACCTCCCGCATCTTGCCGTCCACGTACGCGGCGAGCTCCCTGAGGCGCTCTTCGTTCTGGCCTTCGGCGTTGACGTTGTAGAACTGGTCGTAGATTTCGATTTTCACGTTGTCGCTCCCGCGCGCATTTTCGGCTGAGTGCCGCCATTCTCCGCCATCGGACAACAGCGTGCAACCGTCTTGTTGTGTGCGCAAATTCAGGACGCGCGGAGGGTGGCGCCGAGACGGTGCTCGAGCGCCGCGACGATGCGGGAGGAAAAATCGGCAATCTGCGCGTCAGTGAGGGTGGTGTCCGCGCTTTGAAACGTCACGCGAATCATCAGCGAGAATTTCCCGGCTGGGACCTGCCCGCCGCGAAACAGATCGAGCGCCTCGACGCGTTGCAATTCGGCGATGCCGAGCGCGCGAATCGCTTCGGCAACTTGCGCGAACGTGGCTCCGTCCGAAACCACGAGCGAGAAATCGCGCTCGACGGCCGGAAAGCGCGGAATCGGGATAAATTTCTGAGCCGCACGCGCCGCTTCGATGCGCTCGAGCAGCGTATCGAGTCGCAGCTCCGCGACGAAAACGTCCTGGCGTATTTTGAGTTGGTCCGCAATGCGGCGCGCGAGCTGGCCGGCCACACCGAGCGTGAGACTTTCATCTGCTCGCCTGACTGAAATTTGCGCTGCGCGCCCACCCGCGAGCCATATGGGCCCGCCCGAACGCCACGCGAATGCGACGGCAAGCTCGCCGACGCGGTCCAGGTCGCCCTTCAAATCCGCGAAACTGAATTCGCGCGTCGATTCGTGGATCGTCTTGTCACGCGCGAGGCCGGTGGCGCCGAGCGTGAGCACCGGCGTCTCGACCGGTTCACCGCCGCGCAGCTCGTAGGCCTTGCCGATTTCGAACAGCCGCAGATTGCGCTGGCCGTGATTCAGATTCCATTCGAGCGCGCCGATCATGCTGACGATTCCCGTTGAGCGCATCACCGACGCATCTTCCGCGAGCGGGTTGCCGATCACAGCGGGCGCGACGCCTTCCGCGCGGAACAGCTCGTCGCGGCGCGCATCGACGAGCGGAATGGCCACGATTTCATGGTAGCCCAGCGCGATCACGCGCTCGCGCACGCGGTCGAGCGTCTGCGCGTGCGGCAGTTGGTGCGCCGGCTGCTTCGCAGGAGGCAGCCGCGGCGGAAACTTGTCGTAGCCGTAGTGCCGCGCGACTTCTTCGATCAAGTCGATCCCGCGCATCACGTCGCGCCGCCACGACGGTTGTCGGCATTCCCACATCGCGAGGAGCGAGCCTTCGCTGCCGCGCTGCGCGTCCTTGCGCACCGGATGAAAGCCAAGCGCGCCCAGGATTCCTTCGATGTCGCGGTCGGGAACGTCGGCCCCCATCACGCGCAGAAGCTCCTTGCGCGAAAGCTCGATCGCGAGCGGCTCTTCGCGCCGCGGGTAGACGTCCACGACGCCCGCGAGAATCTCGCCGCCGGCAAGCTGCTGAATCAGTTCTGCGGCGCGTCGCGACGCCGTTTCCGCCATCTCCGGATCGGAGCCGCGCTCGAAGCGATACGACGCTTCCGTGCGCAGGCCGAGCGCCTTCGACGTGCGCCGGACCGAGATCGGGTCGAACCACGCGGACTCGATCAGGATATTGCGGCTGCTGAACCCAATTTCGCTGTCGGCGCCGCCCATCACGCCCGCAATCGCAATGGCGCGCGACGCGTCCGCGATCACGCACACGTCTTTGCCGAGCGTCCGCTCCGTGCCGTCGAGCGTGCGGATTTTCTCGCTCGGCCTCGCGCGGCGCACGACGATGCGGTGCTCCGCAAGCTTGTCGAGATCGAACGCGTGCAGCGGCTGACCCAGCTCGAACATCACGTAGTTCGTGATGTCCACAACGTTGTTGATGGAGTTCTGGCCGATCGCTTCGAGGCGCCGGCGCAGCCAGTCCGGCGATGGCTGCACTTTCACGCCGCGGAGGACTCGCGCGGTGTAGCGCCCGCAAAGCTCCGGAGATTCGATCTCGACGCGAGTCGCGCTTGCGGCCTTTTCGCTCGATTCGTTCAGCTTCGGCTCGAGCGGCTTGACCGGCAGCCGGTAGGTCGCCGCCACTTCGCGCGCGAGGCCATAGTGGCCCAGGCAATCGGGGCGGTTCGCGGTGATTTCCGCGTCGAGCACTGGCCCGGCCGCGGATTCCTCAACCGAATCGATCGCGACGCCCGCAAGCGAGAGCCGCGCGCGCAGATCAGAGGGCGGCGCTGTCACATCGACGAATTCCTTCAGCCAGCTGTAGGCGACCTTCATCGCGAATCCAATTGCCCGTAATAGACGTGCGTCACGTAGTCGAACCGGATGCGGCCGGCCTCCTGGTGCGCGTCGAAAAGCTGCTTCAATGCAGCCAGCATCGGCTCGTGTTTCGGATGGCCCTTTGCGGGCGCGTAGGACGAACTCAGCAGCCGCCCGCGCAGGCCCTCGAAGTCGAAGACCTGCCCGTTCGCAAACGATTTCGTCCTGAACGCGCCGCGCCCGAAGAAATCGCTCATGCGCTCGTTCTGTGGATAGGTCGCCGACACTTTTTTGTAGTCCGTGCCGTACGCGCGCAACAATGCTTCGTATTCGCGCTGGAAGGCCGTTGTGTGGCTGATTCGCTCGTTCCAAATCACGGCGACCCAGCCCCGCGGCTTCAGCACGCGCTCGAACTCCGCACGCGCCGCCTTCGGCTCGAACCAGTGAAAGGCCTGCCCCGCCACGATGAAGTCCACTGTTGCACCCGGCAGCGTAGTGGCCTCGGCCGATCCCGCAACGCTACAGAAATGCGGATACTTCTCGAGGAACTGCTCGCCCGCGTCGCGCATGGCCGCATTCGGCTCGACGCCGTACACCAGGTTGCCGTTGTCGAGAAACATCCTCGCCAACAGGCCCGTGCCGGAGCCAACGTCCACGACGACGGATTCCGGCGCGAGGCCGCACTCTTCGCGAAGCGCGTCCAGAATCGCGGACGGGTATCCCGGGCGGTAGCGGACGTAATCGTCCACGCGATTCGAGAAGCGCCGCTTCGGATCCGTTGCGAGCATCGTCATGGAAACTGGCGCAGGAAGCGCACGTCGTTCTGAAAGAGCAGCGGCAGCTCGGTGATGCCGTATTTCATCATCGCCAGCCGATCGACGCCCATGCCAAACGCGAAGCCGGAAAGCTTTTCGGGGTCGTACTTCACGAAACCGTAGACCGCCGGGTCCACCATTCCCGCGCCGAACAGTTCGATCCAGCCCGAGAATTTGCAGATGCGGCAGCCCGAGCCGCCGCAAACGTGGCAGCTCGCGTCCACTTCCGCCGAAGGCTCGGTGAACGGGAAATAGCTCGGGCGGAGGCGCGTCTTGGTCTTCGGGCCGAAAAACTCGCGGACGAAATATTCGACGGTGCCCTTGAAGTCGCAGAAGGTGATGTCCGTATCGACGGCCAAGCCCTCGATCTGGTGGAACATGTAACCGTGGGTCGCGTCGGGATTGTCGCGCCGGTAGACTTTCCCGGGCACGACGATGCGCACCGGAGGCGGCTGCTTCTCCATGGTGCGAATCTGCATCGGCGAGGTGTGCGTGCGCAGCAGGTGCAGGCCCTCGATGTAGAACGTATCCATGTTGTCGCGCGCGGGATGATGCTCGGGGATGTTGAGCGCTTCGAAATTGTAGTAGGGCGTCTCGATCTCCGGCCCTTCGACCACGCTGAATCCGATTGAGAGAAAGATGCGGAGAAGTTCGTCGAACGTCTGCCGGATCAAGTGCCGCGTTCCAAGCGCGCGCTCGACGCCGGGGAGCGAAAGATCGATCTGATCGCGCGCCGCAACGGCTTCTTCGGCCACGGCCTCGATTTCCTTGCGCTTTTCTTCGAGCGCCGCTTCGACATGCGCCTTGAGCTTGTTCAGCTCTTGCCCGACGATGGGCTTCAACTCTTTCGGCGCGGGCTTCAGCCAGTTGTCGCCGATAAGCGAGAGAATCCCAGACTTGCGGCCGAGCCAAACATGGCGCATTAGTTCCCACTGCTCGACACTCATCTTTGGATCGCTGCCCGCGCGCAACATGAGGTTCCCGAACTCGGTGCCCGCGTCTGCAAATAGGTGCACCACGCCCTCGGGGCTATCCACCCCGAGCTGCTGCAGATTTTGTGAGGCAGACTCTGTGATCAACATGATGGATTCAAAGAGAAATGCGCCGGCCTGAAGGCGGCGCTACGCAACCGGCGCCGCTATTACACGCGCTAGGCCGCGGGCTGTGGCGGTGCTACCGGCGCGGACTTCATGTGCTGCTTTGCCGAGTCGACCAACGCCGCAAACCCTTCGGCGTCGCGCACGGCCATGTCCGCCAGAATCTTCCGGTCGATTTCGATCCCGCCCGCCTTCAGCCCGTGGATCAACTGGCTGTACGTGGTGCCGTTCGCGCGCGCCGCAGCGCCGATGCGCTGAATCCACAGCGTGCGGTAGTCACGCTTGCGCGTGCGCCGGTCGCGGTACGTGTACCGCAGCGAGCGGTTTACCGCCTCTTTCGCCGACCGGAAAAGTTTTCCTTTGGTAAGGAAAAACCCCTTCGCGTGCTTCAAGAGTTTCTTGCGCCGGGCGCGGCGCTTCGTCCCGCGTTTCACTCGAGGCATGGCTCTGGTTCTCCTGTTTTGATTTCAAAAACTCGGTTATGCGGAGAGGGTGCGCAGCCGCGCGGGCCAGCCCCTGAAACAGGGCCGATTCACGCAAACAGCGCTGATCTCCGCGGCGTGTTGATTAGGGCTCCCGGCGCTCCGATGTTACTCGGAGGCGGAAGCAAAGCAAGCCGGAGATTCCGGCTCGTCGGCCGGCAGGCCCGCCGCGGCGGGTTACGCTCTGCCTGGCTCGAAAAAAGCTAGATGCCGTAGGGAAGCGCGAGACGCACGTTGTGCACGTCCGCGGGACTTACTTCAACCTTGTTGAGCAGCTTGCGCATGCGCCGCGGCTTCTTCGTGCCAAGCAGGTGGCGCTTACCCGAATGCCACCGCATCACTTTCCCCGTGGACGTAATCTTGAAACGCTTGGCGGCGCCCCGATGCGTCTTCAATTTCATCTTCTTGTTCTTCTTCACGATTCCCTCGTTGCAGAACTTTCAGCTTTGCGTGCCGGCGGCCGGTTGCGCGGGACGCGCCGGCGGCGCGGCAGTTGCGCCCTTCTTTGGTGCAAGCAGCGCGAGCAGGATGTTGGCTTCCATCCGCGGCCCGAATTCGACCAAAGCGTAATCCATGATGTCCTTGAGCAGCCGGTCCATCTTGGCGCGGCCCACGTCCTGGTGCGCCATCTCGCGCCCGCGATGGAAAATCATGGCCTTCACCTTGTGGCCTTCGCCGAGGAACCGAATGATCTGGTTCTTGCGAACCTGGTAATCGTGCTCGGCAGTCGCGGGCCGAAACTTCACTTCCTTGATGTGTGAACTCTTCTGATGCTTCTTGGCTTCGTGAGCTTTCTTACTCTGCTCGTAGAGGAATTTTCCGTAATCGACGAGCTTGCAGACCGGCGGCACCGCGTTCGGCGAGATTTCCACAACATCGAGTCCCGCGTCCCGCGCCGCCTTCATCGCGTCGAACAGGGACATCACGCCCAGTTGATTCCCCGCCTCATCAACCACACGGACTTCGCGAGCGCGAATGCGCTCGTTCACCCGGAGACCGCCCGAACCCCGCTCTGCGATAAACCCACCTCCCGAGCCGGCGAAATTTGCGTTCGCCGCCCGATTCCTGTCTCCTCGGTTTACAGAAAACTGCGCAGAGGTGACAGGCGAAAAAGTATAGCATGCCTTTCCCGCCAGCCTGCAATAGGGATAACCGCGGATGGCGGGGCAGTTTGAAACTCACTGCCTCCTGCCAGCCCGGGCTTCCGATATTGGTTTTGTTGACAACGCGCAAACCGGGCGCGTATCATTTCCTCCGATACGGCGCTGACCGCGGGCGCTCTATCCCCTTCATTGCTCTAGCCCCCAAGCAGGGTGGAGTGACCGAGGTCGAACTCTCGGCGAGCAGGGCAGGAACCCGTACGGAGGCCGCTCCGGCATGTCACCCGACAACGACCAGAACCCACAACCCTCTGCCATTGAAGCTGCTGCAAGCGAATCCGCGGCAGAGAACCCGGTCCCGGCACCTCCCGCCGTAGCCATTGGCTCGCCCGACGGGCACGGCGCTGCTGCGGCCGTCGCACCCGCGCGGGAGCACCCGAGAGCCACCGAGCCTCCAGCTCCGGCGGAGGACAACTCAACGGAAGCAGCTCCGCAGACCGCCGAAGCCACGCCGCAAACAGCAGAGGGTGTAGAAACTCAGACGCCCGAAACCCCCGAAGCCCTTGAAACGATGGACCAACTCCTCGATCAGTTCTCCGCGCCCGAACCAGTGGCGGCGGAGGGGGAGATCTTCGACGGGCGAGTGCTCGCGGTGACCGACGCGGGCGTGATCGTGGATGTGGGCGGAAAGTTCGAAGGCCTGGTGCCGGCGCAGGAATTCGTGGATTCGGGCGGCGCGATCGAATTCGGCGAAGGGCAAACGATCGAGGTGGAGCGGCTGCACGAGCAGAAGGACGGCTACGTCCTGCTGTCGCACGTGCGCGCGCACCGGCGGCGCGTCTGGGAGCGAATCGAGAAGTCCTATCGCGACCATACGAACCTGACGGGAAAGATCCTCGAGCGGATCAAGGGCGGCTTGGTGGTGGACGTCGGCGTGCGCGCGTTCTTGCCGGCCTCGCAGATCGAGCTGCGGCCGGTGCACGATCTGGAAGCGTGGAAGGACCGCGAGCTCGAAGTACGCGTCCTGAAGCTGAACCGCAAGCGCGGCAACGTGGTCGTCAGCCGGCGCGCGATTCTCGAGGAAGAGCAGAAAGCCAAGCGGGACGCGCTCGCACAAACGCTTGCGGAAGGCACCGTGGTGACCGGGCACGTGAAGAACGTCACGGACTACGGCGTGTTCGTCGACTTGGGCGGAATGGACGGGCTTCTGCACGTCAGCGATCTCGTGTGGGGCCGCGTGCCGCACCCATCGTCGGTTGTGAAGGTGGGCGAAGAAATCCAGGTTCAGATCCTCAAATTCGACAAGGAAAAGCAGCGCATCTCTCTCGGGCGAAAGCAGCTCCTGCCCGATCCGTGGGCAACGGTGCCGGACCGCTTCCCGACGGGCGCCCGCGTGCGCGGGAAAGTAGTCGGCGTGACGGACTACGGCGCCTTCGTGCAGATCGAGCCGGGCGTCGAAGGCCTCGTGCACGTCAGCGAAATGAGCTGGTCGAAGCACGTGAAGCACCCCTCGAAGATCGTGAAGGTCGGCGACGAAGTGGAGGTCGCCGTCCTTGAGGTCAAGACGGACCAGCGGCGCATTTCGCTCGGCCTGAAGCAGACGCTGCCCGATCCATGGGGAGCGGCGGCGGAGAAGTATCCGGTCGGCACGCTCATCAACGGCCGCATTCGAAACCTGGCGGACTTCGGCGCGTTTGTGGAAATTGAAGAGGGCATGGAAGGGCTGATCCATATCAGCGACATGAGCTGGACCGAGCGCATCAAGCACCCCAGCGAGAAATTCAAGAAGGGTGATGCGGTCGAAGCCCGCGTGCTGAAAGTGGATTCGCAGAACCGCCGGCTGTCGCTGGGCGTCAAGCAGGTGAACGACATCTGGGCGAACTGGTTCGCGGAACACAAGATCGGCGACGTTCTCAAGGGAAAAGTCGCGCGAACGACGGATTTCGGGGCGTTCGTCGAACTGGCGGAGGGCATCGAAGGACTCTGCCATGTCTCCGAGATCGAAGAGCGGCGGCCGAAGGGCGAGCGCGACAAGGCGAAGGCGTCGCGCGCCGAGCGCGTGACTTCCGTGCTTTCGCCCGGCCAGGAGTACGATTTCAAGGTCCTGCGGCTCGAACCGGAACAGCGGAAGATCAGTTTGAGCTACCGCGCCGCGCAGAAGCAGGTCGAGCGTCAGGAGATGGAATCGTTTCGGTCGTCGAAGTCGTCGCCGAATGCTACGATTGGCGACGCCATTCTGGCCAAGCGGCAATCGTCGTAACGTTTTTGCGGGTTTACGGGGCGGGGCTCTCAAGAGCTCTCAGGGACTTTCCGGGCGGCAAAAGCCATTTACGTTACGCTAGTTTGATGATATGCAAGATTGCGCGGCGACCCACCCTGGCGCGCAAACGGCCCATGGATGCTGAAGGTTGAGAGGAGGCTGTGCAAGACATGGCTGAGGTTGCGGGAGAGCGTGGGAATAACCATACGATGACGAAAGCGGACCTCGTCGAAGAGGTCACGCGGGCGACGGAGTTGCCGCGGAAGGAATCGGAAGCAGTCGTCGAGACGATTTTCGACAGCATCATCACGGCGCTGCAAGCCGACGACAAGATCGAAATCCGGGGGTTCGGAAGCTTCCGCACGCGCCAGCGCCGCGGACGCACGGGCCGGAACCCGAAAACCGGGGCGAAGGTCGAAGTCCCGCCGAAGAAGATCCCCTATTTCAAGCCCAGCAAGGAGCTGAAGGATCACGTCAACAACCCGCAGGCGGCGGGTGCCTCTGCGGGATCGCCCGACCGCGGCACGCAGGGCTGAGCGGGATGGATTATCTGTGGACGCCCTGGCGGTATCGCTATGTCGCCGACGCGTCGAAGGATGAAGGCTGCATCTTCTGCGACGTCCTGGCCGCCAATGACGACGCCCGCACGCTGATCGTTCTCCGCGGCGCAAAAAACTTCGTCATCCTGAATCGCTATCCGTACACTTCCGGGCACGTGATGGTGGTGCCCTACGCGCACGTCGCAGACCTCGCCGCCGCCGAACCCGATACGCTCGCGGAAATGATGCGGCTGGCGCAGCGCGTCAAGACGGCTCTCGATCGCACGTACCATCCCGAGGGCTTCAACTTGGGGATGAATCTCGGCCGGGCCGCCGGCGCAGGCGTCACCGGCCACCTGCACCTGCACGTCCTTGCGCGGTGGGCCGGCGACGCAAACTTCATGACCGTCACCGGCGAGACGCGCGTCGAGCCGGAGGAACTTTCGACCACGTTCGAAAGGTTAAATAAGGCGCTCGCTACCTAACGAGGAAGGACTCGCCATGCCCCTCGATTTCGAAGTGCTAATCAAACTGCGGCTTGGTCGCATACTCGAGAATGGCTCGTCACGGTGTCTGGCCGTCCTCGGAAATGGCTCGAAGCATCATGGAGCGCCTTCGAACCAATTGCTTCGCGTACGCTTACCAGTATTTGGAGTACCCCGATGCCGGACATGCAATCATGGGCCTGGGAAGTGCTCCGGCGACGGTCAAGGGACCTTGGGGAGAACTGCGCTTCGGGGGAACAGATGCCGCGAACACTTCGGCACGGGTCGACGCTTGGAACAATGTGCTCCGTTTCCTGAGAGATCAATTGGGGTAGTTGCAGCGGCGGGCCAATCGGCCGCTTGTGTATAATGCGTCCGCGATGAGGCGCGCGCCGACAAACGGAAAAGATTCGAATCTCGTTCTGCCCTACCGCCGCACGAATCCGAAAAGCCAGCCGCCGCTTTTGTATCCGCCGTACGGGGCCACCGTACCTCGCGCACCTCGCCAGCCGCTGATCCTGTTGCCGCATACGCTTTCGGAAGTGACCGGGCCGGTATTCGGGCACGGCGACATCAAGGAAACGGACAACGATCTCACTCGGCAGCACGCAGGCGAGCCAATCGGCGAGCGCATCATCGTCTCGGGACGCGTGCTCGACGACAGCGGACGCCCGGTCCCGAACACGCTGATCGAAATCTGGCAGTGCAACGCCGCCGGACGCTACCGGCATAAGGTCGATCAGCATGCCGCGCCTCTCGATCCGAATTTCAGCGGAGCAGGCCGCACGCTGACGGATGCGATGGGCAACTACCATTTCGTCACGATCAAGCCGGGGGCGTATCCCTGGGGGAACCATCCGAATGCGTGGCGCCCCGCGCACATTCATTTTTCGCTTTTCGGGAGCGCGTTTGCGACGCGCCTGGTGACGCAAATGTATTTCGCCGGCGATCCGCTCTTCCCGTTCGATCCGATCCTCAATTCGATTCCGGATGAAAAAGCGAGGCAGCGCCTGATCGCGAAATTCGATATGGACTTGACCCAGCCCGATTGGGCTTTGACGTACCGCTTCGATATTATTCTGCGAGGCCGCGAAGCGACCGTATTCGAGGGGAAATAACGTGGACCTCACGCCGATTCCATCGCAGACCGTCGGACCGTACTTCACGATCAGCCTGATCGGTCCTCTGTCGATCCAGCAGATTGCCGGCCCGAACGTAAAGGGCGAGCGCGTGAAGCTGATTGTCACCGTTCTCGATGAAGAAGGCCCGGTCCCCGATGGTCTGATCGAGATATGGCAGGCAAATGCGGATGGCAAATACAACCATCCAGACGACAAACAGACCAAACCCGTCAACCCGGCATTCCGGGGCTACGGACGCCAGGGCACGGACGAAAACGGCGTCTGCACCTTTGAAACGATCAAGCCGGGCCGCGTGCCCGGTCCCAACGGCGCGCTGCAAGCACCCCATCTGGCCGTCTCAGTTTTCGCGCGCGGTACCTTGCGGCGCCTGCCGACGCGAATTTACTTTTCGGGCGATCCGGCGAACGATCAGGATCCGGTTCTGGCGCTCGTGCCCAAGGAACGGCGCGCAACGCTGATGGCGAAGCCGGTCGCCGGCAAGGCAGGCGCCTGGCAGTTCAGCGTGCGTTTCAGCGGAGAGCCCGAAACCGTCTTCTTCGACGTCTGAATCTGGTGGAGACACTCCCTCACGCCCGCGGCTCATCGCGGCGCGCGCGCACCTCGCGCCGGGAAAGGGGAAGTGCGTGCCCCCGCGGTTGATCGATAGTCTGGCGACGACGGGCCCGCTGGCCGATCTGTTCTCCGACGATTTCCTTCTGCAAGCAATGCTGGATTTCGAAGTGGCGCTCGCGCACGCGGAGGCGCGCGCGGGCGTGGTCCCTCGGGCGGCAGCGGACGCGATTCGAGCGGCAGCCAAGGCGGCAAACTTCGACGCCGCTGCTCTCGCTCGAGAAACACTGCGCGCCGGCACTCCTGGGATTCCCCTCTCAAAAGTGCTCGCGGCCAAAGTGCGCGCCGCCAATCCGGATGCGGCGCGGTTCGTGCACTGGGGCGCGACAAGCCAGGACGTGGCCGACACCGGTCTGATCCTGCTGCTGAAGCGCGCGCAGCCGATTCTCGCGGCCGATCTCGCGCGCCTCGAAGCTGCGCTTCGTCGTCTTGCAGAAGAACACTCGCGCACGGTGATGCTCGGCCGGACGCTGCTGCAAGCGGCGCCGCCCGTCACATTCGGGCTGAAGGCAGCAGGCTGGCTCGCGGCCGTTCGCCGCAGCGGCGCGCGCCTCGAAGCGGCGTTTGGGGAGGCGCTTGTTCTGCAGTTCGGCGGCGCGAGTGGCACTCTCGCCGCGCTCGGCGACAAGGGGCTGGCCGTCGGGCGCGCAATGGCGGAAGAACTTGGCCTCGGATTCCCGGACGCGCCCTGGCACGCGCATCGCGATCGACTGGCCGCGCTCGTCGCCGCATGCGGCGTCTTGACGGGCACCTTGGGGAAAATGGCGCGCGACATCAGCCTGCTGATGCAGGGCGAAGTCGCGGAGGCGGCCGAGCCGCGCGATGAAAGCCGCGGCTGTTCGTCGACGATGCCGCAAAAGCGCAATCCGATCGCGTCTGCGGTCACGCTCGCCGCAGCGAATCGCGTGCCGGGCTTGGTCGCGTCGTTTCTTTCCGGCATGGTCCAGGAGCACGAGCGGGGCGTGGGCGGCTGGCAAGCGGAGTGGCCCACGGTCGCGGCGGTGATTCAGTCAACGGGACTGGCAGTGGCATCGATGGCCGAGGCTGCCGAAGGGCTCGACGTGGAGAAAGAGCGGATGCGCGAAAACATCGACGCGACTCGCGGCGCCATCTTTGCGGAGCGCGCGGCGATGCTGCTCGGCGCGATCCTCGGGCGCGACGCCGCGCACAAGCTGCTCGAAGAAGCGGCGCGCCGAAGCGCCGGTGAAGGACGCAGGCTCGCGGAGGTGCTCGCCGAGATGCCGGAGGTTGCGCGCGTGCTCGACGCCAGGGCTCTGCGCGATCTCGAATCGCCCGAAGCGTATCTCGGAGTGGCCGACGAGCTGCGCAAGCGCTTGATTTCCGGTGCGGACGATTCGAAAAAGAAGAGCTAGGAACGATGCCGTTCGCCACCGTTGACAAGACGCGAATCTTCTACAGGCTCGAGGGAAACGCCGGCCGGTGCTCGTGCTTTCGCACTCGATCGGGTGCGACCATAGCCTCTGGGCCCAGCAAGTCCCCGATCTGCTTCAGGATTTTCAAGTGCTGCGCTACGACACGCGCGGGCACGGCGCTTCCGACGCACCGAAAGCCGAATACTCCATCGAGCGGCTCGGGCGCGATGTGCTCGGTCTCGTCGATTCGCTCGGCGGGATGATCGGCCAATGGCTTGGCATCAACGCGCCCGACCGGCTGACGGGGCTGGTACTCGCCAATACGTCGCCGCGCGTTTCGCCCAAGTCGAATTGGGACGATCGCCGCCGCATGGTATTCGAGGGCGGGATGGCCGCGATCGTCGACACGGTGATGCAGCGTTTCTTTTCGCCGGAGACGCTGGCGCAAAACGATCCGCGAGCGAGCTCGATTCGCGCCGTGATTCTGGGGACCGATCCTGCCGGCTACGCGGGCTGCTGCTCGGCGATTCGCGACATGGACCACACTGGCTCGCTCGGGAAAATTCGCGTGCCGACGCTCGTGGACGGGACATGGCGAAATTCTGGCGCGCGACATTCCCGGAGCGCGCGTCGTACATTTGCCCGTAGCGCATTTGTCCAATATCGAGCAGCCGAGATCGTTCACGACGGCGCTGATTGATTTCCTGCAACCGAAGAGCGCGGCGAACAGCGCGGGTCCGCGTCATCCATAGTTGGGCGGGTTCACCGACTGGTCCATCCCCATCGTCTTCTGCCCGCCCTGCTGGACGTTCACGCTGACCAAACGAGGTTCTTTGGCAGATAGCGCTTCCTTGAGCGCCGGCTCGAGATCCTCGGGACGATCCACTTCGCGCGCCGCCATGCCGTAGCCCTGCGCGATCTTGACCGCGTCGATTCCGGGGATATCGATTCCGGGAACGTTCTTGCCCACCTGCGTAAAGTCACGAAATCCCTTCAGCGCCGAATAGTTTCCGTTGCGCACGATGACGAACGTCACAGGCGCGCTGCATTGCACCGCTGACCACAGCGCTTGAATCGAATACTGCGCCGAGCCGTCACCCACTGGGCAGACAACGCGCCGATTCGGATGAGCAAGTTGCAGCCCTACGGCGAGCGGCAGGCCGAAGCCGAGTATGCCGGTGCGAACCGAATAGAACGAGCCGGGCTCGTCGAGCTTCACGTAGCGGTCGAGATCGCCCTTCGACGAAGGACACTCCTCGGAAATAATCGCGTCGCGCGGCAAAAGCTTGCTCAAGACGCTGAAGAGATATGCTGTCGTCATCGGGTATTCGGGTTTCGGGTCGGGCGCCTTGTCGCAGGGAGTCGCGCTGCGCTCGACGGGCTTCACGCGGGCGGCGAGGTGTTTGGCCGCGACGGCGATGTTTCCGACGATGCTCGTCCCGGCAAGCGCCGCGGACGCATCGCGCGGCGAATTCGTGATCTGGAAAAGTTTCGTGCCGGGCCGGATCGGATCTCCGGGGACGAATGCGTAGTAGAGGAACACCGGTGCGCCGAGAACCACCACCGTGTCGTAGCCGGCGAGCTGGTCCGCGAGCGGCTTCTGTGCGGGCAGCAGTCCGCCGCGAAACAGCCGATGGCTTCGCGGAAACGCCCAGCGCGAAGCGATCGGTTCGGCGTAGACGTCGGCGTTCAGGCGCTCGGCCAGCGCGATCACGTCGTCCCATGCGCCATCCTGTTCGATCTGCGCGCCGGTGACGAGGGCGAGCTTGCGGCTCGCGTCGACCGCGCGAACCACTTCATCGAGAGCAGCCGTATCGGGCAGAACCGACTGCGTGACCCTGCGCGCCACGACCGGCTGGCACGGCTTGTTCCAGTCGTCCATCGGGATCGAGATGAACACAGGGCCGCGCGGCGGCTGCATCGCCAAGTGATAACCGCGCGCAATCGCCGCGGGAACATCTTCGGGGCGCAGCGGCTCGTATGCCCATTTGACGTAAGGCTTCACCACCTCAACCGCGCGGCTCACAAGAAACGGCTCAGCCAGAATCTGTCGGCGGTCCTGCTGGCCCGTGGTGATCACGAGCGGAGCCTGGCACTGGTACGCGTCGATGATGGCGGAAAGTCCGTTTCCGGCGCTCGCGATCGAATGCAGATTCACGAACGCCGCCTCTTCGCGCGCCATCGCGTAGCCCAAAGCCATGCCAGCCGCGACGCGTTCGTGCAGGCCCAGGACATACTGGAAGTCGGACGGCATGTCCTTCAGGAAAGGCAGCTCGCTCGAACCAGGATTGCCGAAAATCTTCGTCATTCCCAGATCGCGCAGCACTTCGTAGGTTGCCTCTCGCACTGTCGTCACGGCACCGAGCCTCCTAAGTCGCTCGTGCGAATATATATCCGGCCGATGAAATATCCACGCTCTTTCAGCCGTTATATCCAATTGCCCGCGCCTGCCGATACATCGTATTCTGTGTCGCCCTCGCGGCGCGGTGGGGTTTCATCCAGCAAGAAAAGGGTCACGATGAGCGAAATGATTACGGTGCAGGACCTTGTCAAGAACTACGGGGAGTTTTGCGCGGTGAACCATGTCTCGTTCACGGTCGCCGAAGGAAAGATTTTCGGCTTCCTCGGTCCCAACGGCGCGGGAAAGACGACCACGATCAAGATGCTGACGACCGTGCTCGATCCGACGAGCGGCTCGATTCGCGTCAACGGTCACGATCCGACGCGCGAGCAGAAACAGGTGCGGCGCTCCTTCGGCATCGTCTTTCAAGACCCGAGCCTCGACGACGAATTGACGGCGTACGAAAACATGGACCTGCACGGGATACTGTACGGAGTGCCGCACGGCGAGCGCGTGAAGCGCATCAACATGCTGATCGATTTCGTCGGGCTGGGAGACCGGAAGAAGAATTTCGTGAAGGAGTACTCGGGCGGGATGAAGAGGCGGCTGGAGGTGGCGCGGGCGCTGCTGCACAATCCGCGCATTCTCTTTCTCGACGAGCCGACGATCGGCCTCGATCCGCAGACGCGCAACCACATTTGGAGCTACATCCAGCAATTGAGCAAGGAAGAGGGCGTCACGGTCTTCTTCACTACGCATTATATGGACGAGGCCGACCGCGTGGCGAACGACGTCGCTGTGATCGACCACGGAAAGATTGTGGCCCAGGGCGCGCCCGGCGAGCTGAAAGAGCGCACCAAATGCGCGAATCTTGAAGACGCGTTCATCGCGCTTACCGGGCACGCCATCCGCGAGGAAGAAGCGAACGCGACCGACCGGATGCGCATGATGGGACGCGCGTGGAGAGGCGGAGGACGACGATGAAAGCAATCTACATTCTTTGCGTGCGGCAATTGAAGCGCTACATCCGCTCGCCCGCGCGCATCATCGGCTCGCTCGGCCAGCCGATTTTGTTTCTCGTCGCGCTGGGTTTCGGATTGCGCGCAATGTTTGCCCGCGCGGGGAACGGCGACTACATCAGTTTTCTTTCTCCGGGAATCATCTCCATGGCGATTCTTTTCAATGCCGTGTTTTCCGGCATCGAAATCATCTGGGACCGGCAGTTCGGGTTCCTGAAGGAAACGCTGGTCGCGCCGGTGTCGCGGCTGGAGATCGTGTTCGGCAGGATGCTTGGCGGCGCGATTGTGGCCATGGCACAGGGGATCGTCGTTTTCTTGATTTGCCTGCTTGCCGGATTTCGGATCGTGAGCTCGCCCTATTTGCCCTTGGCGATCGTTTTTATGTTTATGATCGCGCTGCTATTCGCGGGCATCGGGACGGTTTTCGGCTCCGTGCTTCAGGACATGCAGGGATTTCCGCTGATTATCAATTTTCTGATCATGCCGCTTTTCTTTTTCTCGGGCGCGATTTTCACCGCAAACGGGCTGCCGGCGGCGTTGCGGATCGGGCTGAGGCTAAATCCACTGAGCTACGGTGTGGACGGGCTGCGCGGCGCGCTGATCAACCAATTCGCGTTCGGCATGAAGACCGATCTCGCCGTCGTGACGATCTTGACCGCGCTTCTGCTCGCAATCGGGAGCTACTTCTTCTCGAAGATTCAGTTGTAGCGGACTAGGCCGTCTCACTCCTCCTGGCTCATCACTTGGGAAAGATCGGGGCGGGGCAGAGTTTTCAGCAATTTGCCCCGCCGGATCAGTTACGCTGGCTCCTCTTGGACCGCCGCTGCGGCGGTCACTTCGCTGCGTGGCTTCGGCATCGCAGCGAACACGATGGCCAGGATTGCGACGATCGCCAGTGCGGCATTCAGCTCGAACGACTTCACGTAGCTTCCGGTGATGTCGAAAATCTTGCCGCCCACGTAGCCGGCGGGCGAAGCAAACCCCGATGTGAGGAAAATGTACATGCCGCTCAACTTCGGATACCCCTGTGGTCCGTAGTAGTGGCCGATCATCGTGTTGGTGCAGCTATACGTCCAGCCATAGGCGACACCCTGGAGCGCCGAGGCTACATACGCGAGATTCAAGGCGTAGACGCTTGAGGTGACGGCCAGATAGGAGCTGACGAAATAGAGACTCACGCCGAGCACAAAAACCAGGCGGGCATTCAGATAGTCCATCAGAAAACCGCCGAGCCAGCGGCCACCGAGCGTGCCGAGTGTGAGCAGGCTGATTCCCCAGGAGGCCTTGGCGGGAGTGATACCGACGCCGGTGAGATGCTCGACCCAGTGCGCGATGAACAGAAAATAGGGAAACGTGGCGGCGATGCCGGCGATGGCGATCAGCCAGTACGCGGATGTTCGATAGGCCTCGCCGGCGGTCCAGGGATGTTTCGTCGCCAGCGCGTCGGTGCGCGAGGGTTGCGCCTGCTGTTCCTCGGGCAGCCCGTCCACGGTCTGGCCGATGGACTCGGGGCTTTCCTTCACAAACAAGAATGCGATGAGTCCGGAAACAACCATCGCGCAGGCAACGATTCGCCAGCCGACGTGCCAGTTGCCCCCGCCTTCGCGCAGCAATTTATCGAGTAGCGGGGAAAGCGCAAAACCGGAGATTCCCGACGCGGAAAGCGTGAGCCCCATCATCGCTCCGCGATAACGCCGAAACCAGCGCGTGACGGCCGTGGCGCAGGGAACGAGGGTCGCAAAACTCATGCCGATTCCGTTCACGACGCCGAACGCGACGAGGTAGTGCCACGGCTTTGATGCGACGAATCCGAGGAACAGCGCGTTGAGACCGATGATGAAGGAGCCGGTGATAAACGTCGCGCGGATTCCGTATTTCACGATGGACATGGCCACGGCGATGGCGGCGAATCCGACGAAAAGATTCAGGATCGTGAAGCCCAGGCCGAGAGTGCTGCGCTTCATGACGATATCGTGAATCATGTAGCTGTTGATGATGGTGCCGCCGTAGTACGGGAATCCCATGTTGATGAAATCGAGCACAAATAGAACGGCGACCAGCTTCCAACCGTAGAAACTCTTTCTCTCGGGCAATTGGGTCTCCTATGCGATGGCCCGGGGCATTTCCATGCTCAGGCGGCCCGGGCGACCGCGCTGCTTTCCGTACGATGACGCGGCATCGCGGCGAAAAAAATGGCGACCATGCCGATCACGGTGCTGATGATATTCAGCTGCCACGCGTGTGCGTAGCCGCCGTACACGTCGAAGATTTTACCGCCGACCCAGCCCGCGGGCGACGCGCCGCCGGACGTCAACAGCAACAGTGTGCCGGCGAGTTTCGGGAATGCCGTGGGACCGTAGAAGTGCGCGATGCACGTGGTCATGCAGGTGAAGGTCCAGCCGATGGCGAGGCCGTAAAGCACTGCGGCGGAATTCGCAATCAGCAGCGCGCTCGGGCCGACGTGCATCGCGGCGACCGAACCGATGAGATAGCAGAACAAACCCATCATGAAGGCCCAGCGCGCGGTCATGGTATCCATGAGCCAGCCGCCGATCAGGCGGCCGCCGATGCAGGCGACGGTGAAGAGGCCCATTGAAAAAGCGGCGTCGCCCGAGGGAATTCCGGCTCCTCGCAGGTGCAGCAGCCAATGCGCGGTGAAGAGGAAGAAGGGAAATTGCGCGGCGAGCCCCGCGAGCACGACGAGCCAATAGCTTCCGGTGCGATAGGCTTCGCCGGGCGTCCACTCGGATTTTGTGACCAGCCTGCTGGGAGCATGCTGCTGCGGAGCGCCGGCGGGTGCTTTCGCGCCGCCGTCGGGAAGCTGGCCGATATCCTCGGGGCGCTCTTTGACGAAAAGCAGCGCGATGATTCCGGCGAGAACCGCGCCGCCGGCGACGATTTCCCAGCCGAGATGCCAGTTGCCGTCGTTTGCACGCAGAAGTTTGTCGATGAGTGGAGCCATGACGAACCCGCAGATTCCCGAGCCGCTGAGCACGAGGCCGACAGCGCGTCCGCGGTAGCGCTCGAACCAGCGGGCCGCGGCGGTGCTGCCCGGAATGATGTCGCCGAAGCAGACGCCGATGCCGTTGATGACACCGAAGCCGAGAAGGTATTCCCATGGTCTGGTAGTAGCGAACGCTAGAAACAGCGAGCCGATGCAGACGAGCGCCGAGCCGATCACGTAGGTCGCGCGAATGCCGCGCTTCACGATGGAAATCGCCACGAGCGTGGAAGGCAGACCGACGAAGAGGTTGAGCAGCGTGAATCCGAAGCCGTAGGTACCGCGGCTCATGGCGATGTGCTGCAGCATGTAGGGATTGATAACCGCGCCTATATAAAACGGAAATCCGAGGTTCAGGAAATCCATCGCGGAAAGAGCGCCGACCAGCTTCCAGCCGTAGAATCCTCGTTCCTTCGGCATTCGGATTCTCCTCAACGGACCGCTGTCGAGCTGCGGCGCGGGACAACCGGCGAGCGAACTTCGCGCGGTCCGTGTCCCGCCGCCCCAAAACAGCGGGTCACCATCGCAGACGTGCCAGCATTCTAGATTGATCTCCCGGCTTTGCAAGATGAATGTAGAATGAGCTACATTTCGGGCCCGGGCACGTCTTGAAAATGCGCACACAAGTCGGAATCGTCGGTGCGGGACCTGCGGGGCTGCTGCTTTCCCATCTTCTCCACCTGCAGGGTATCGAATCTGTCCTGGTCGAAGCGCGCAGCCGCCAGTACGTCGAAGATCGCGTTCGGGCCGGCGTTCTCGAGCAGGGCACCGCCGATCTGATGATCGAAGCAGGAGTGGGCGAGCGGCTGAAGCGCGAGGGTCTGGTCCACTACGGCGTCGAATTGCGCTTCGGCGGGCGGGGTCATCGCATCGATTTCAAGGATCTTGCCGGCGGCCGCGCGATCGTGGTCTATCCGCAGAACAAGGTTGTCGCGGACCTCTTCGACGCGCGCCTGGCCGCGGGCGGCCGCATCTTTTTCGAGGCCGAGGACGTGAGCGTGCACGACTTCGGCAGCGCCAGCGCCCAAACGCATCCGAAGGTTCTCTTCCGTGCCGGTGGTGAGTCGCAGGAAGTGGTCTGCGACTTCACCGCCGGGTGCGACGGTTTTCACGGCGTATGCAGGCCTTCGATTCCCGCCGGAGCGCTGACGGTTTTCGACCGGATCTATCCATTCGGATGGCTGGGCATTCTGGCCGAGGCGCCTCCGTCATCCGAGGAGCTTATCTACGCCTACCACGAACGCGGCTTCGCTCTGCACAGCATGCGCTCCCCCACGATCAGCCGCCTCTACATCCAGTGCGCGCCCGACGAAGACATCCATCAGTGGCCGGACGATCGAATCTGGCAGGAGCTTCACACGCGGCTCGCAACGGCCGACGGCAAATGGAAGCTCACCGAAGGGCCCGTCCTTCAGAAGGGTGTTACGGGGATGCGCAGCTTCGTCGTCGAGCCGATGCAGCACGGGAAACTTTTTCTCGCAGGCGACGCGGCGCACATCGTGCCGCCCACGGGCGCGAAGGGACTCAATCTGGCGGCTTCGGACGTGCTCGTGCTCTCCCGCGCGCTGAAGGAGTTCTATGCTTCAGGAAGGAAGGACTTGATCGAGAACTACTCGGCCACTTGCCTGCGGCGCATCTGGAAGGCGCAGCGGTTTTCCTGGTGGATGACTTCGATGCTGCACCTGTTCGACACCGACAACGCGTTCGACCGGCGCCGCCAGCTCGCCGAACTCGATTACGTCACGAGTTCTCGCGCGGGATCGCAAACGCTCGCCGAAAACTACGTCGGCCTGCCGATGGAATAATCCTCGCCGGCTGCCCTACTGCGTTACCGTCTTCACCGCGTCGCCAACTTTGAATCCCGAGCCGGTAACCGGCGTGCACACCGCCGAAATATCGTCCACATCCGTCACGCGAACCACGCCGACGGGATTCGTCATGCGGCGGATCACCTGGCCAGTCGCCGGATCCTTGATTTCGCGCGTCACGCGCTCGACGGAAAGCTGATCGCCCACTTTCAGACCGGCCTTCGCGCCGACGTTCAAAACGATCTGCCCGCTATCCACCGCTGCGACCAAGCCGGAAACGACAATCGTCCGCACCGACAGCTTGGGGGCATCCGCAATCAGCCCCGCGCTCATCTGCTCGACGGACTTCTTGACCGCTTCGCCGAGAATCGTCTGCTGAAAATCGCTGCTCCCGAAATCGACGGCTCCGCCGCCCCATCCGTGCCAGTTTCCGCCGCCGCCCAGCAGCCCGGTGCTCGATCGCGAAGACTCGCCATGGCCCTCGGCGACGCCGAGGATCTCCGCGGTATCGATATCCACGATCCGGGCGTCGATGTTCACAATCGCCTTCGTGTTCTTGTGCGAGAAGCCGCCAATGCCAAAGCCGCCGAACCCGCCGCCCCCGCCGCCGACGTTCGTATTCTTCGTATCGTTTCCGAATTGCGTGACGGCTCCCACGATGATGGCATCCACACCCAGCAGCTTGCCCAGCTTCGCCGCCGAATTCGGATTGGCGCGGTCGCTGTTCGAGAAGTTCTGTTCGGCGATGATCTTGTCGAGCACCTGGCGCTCGATCACCGAATACGTGCCGTCCTGCACAAGGTATTTGACGAGAAGATCCGTGATGCCCTTGCCGACGTCAATGTTCGTGCCGAACGCGGCGGCCGAGGCCGTCTGCACCGTGGCGTAATCGAAATCGAAGATGGCGACGCGCTTCTTGCGCCCTTGCGGCACAGTACCCGGATTCCCCGGCGTGGCGCCCGGTGCGGCAGGCGCGGTGGTCGGCGTACCGGGAGGCGGTGGCGTTTGCGCCTGGGCGTTTGCGCGGGATGCTCCCGTCGCCCCAAAAGTCGCCACAATCAGAATGGCCCACAGAATCTTCTTCATTGTTGGTCTCCCGCTCGAATTTCCCGCAAGGATACGCGACTGGGTACGGCCTGCGCGCAAATCTTACCGGCGTCGTGTTGTGGGTGTCAACACGGCCTAGGAATCGCGGGCGTTCCATCACGCTCGCTGGCGGTCATCAATCCACTTGTGGTAGCTTCCGATTCATTCAGGGGAAGGCGGGCGTCGGGCGGCGAAACGCTGGGGCGTACGCAGCGACAAAGCCGATGCCGTCGCTTTGGTTTGGGGGCACCCGGCATGCCTGACGTCGAAGTTCCGGTTCTGATCGTCGGAGGCAGTCTCGTCGGAATGTCCACAGCGCTGTTGCTCGGCCACCATGGCATTCCAGCGCTGGTCGTCGAGCATCATCGAGGGACAGCCATCCATCCCCGCGCTGCGATGATCACGCAGCGCACCATGGAAGTTTTTCGCACCGTCGGCGTCGAGCAGATCGTGCTCCGCAAATCGGACGAGCAGTTCGTGCAGGACGGCGCGATCATGGCCGTCGAGACGCTCGCCGGCAAGGAACTCGCCTGGTTCATCGCGAACCTCAACGAGGGCGTGCGCGACGTCAGCCCCAGCAGCCGCATCTTCATCACGCAAAGCCTGCTCGAGCCTTTGCTCAAGTCGCGCGCCGAGGAGTTGGGAGCGCAGCTCCGCTTCAGCACGGAGCTGACCTCGTTCGAAGAGGACAAGGACGGTATCACCGCGCAGATTCGCGAACGCGACTCCGGCAAGACCTCCACCGTGCGCGCCCGGTACATGATCGCCGCTGACGGCAGCCACAGCCAGATTCGCGAGCGCCTCGGAATCCGCATGCTCGGCCACGGTGTTTTCTCGAAGAGCATTACCATCTATTTCCGCGGTGACGTAGCTCCGCTCCTGCGAGGGCGGAATCTGAGCGTGATCTACGTCCTGAATTCCACGCTCAGCGGATTCTTCCGCATCGAGAAGCCGTTCACATCGGGATTCCTCGCCGTCCACTGGCTGGGCGATCCGAAGAATCCCGTCACCGATGTCTCGAAGGACCTGACGAACGAGCGCTGCCTCGAGCTGCTGCACGCCGGCCTCGGCACGAGCGAGGTCCCGCTCACGATCGAAAACGTCATGCAATGGGACGCGACCGCCGACGCAGCCGAGCGCTTCCAGCAGGGCCGCATCTTCCTCGTAGGCGATGCGGCGCACGTCATGCCGCCGAGCGGTGGCTTCGGCGGCAACACCGGAGTTCAGGACGCGCACAACCTCGCCTGGAAACTTGCGCTCGTCCTGAAAGGCGCCGCTGGCCCTGCGCTGCTCGCGACCTACGATCCCGAGCGCCGTCCGGCGGCGGCCTTCACCGTCGAGCAGGCGTACTCGCGTTACGTCACGCGCTCGGCTCCGTATCTCCGCTCGGACAACATGCAGGCGATCCAGAACGATCTCGATATCGAGCTGGGCTATTGCTACCATTCGGTGGCAGTGATCCCGGACGACGAAGAAAAAGGCTTGCCGCACGATAATCCTCGCGAGACGAAAGCGCGCCCCGGCACGCGCGCCCCGCACCTCGTCCTCGATCGCGGCCGCACGCAAATCTCCACCCTCGATCTCTTCGGCGACAATTTTGTTTTACTGGCGGGCCCGGAGGGAAACGCCTGGCGCGAGAGTGGTCGCGCTGCGGCCAAGCAGTTGGGGATCGAGCTGGATGTTCATCAGATCAGCGCCAGTGGCTTGACCGACCCGAGTGGGAGTTTCGCGAGCGCTTACGGAATGACGCCTTCGGGCGCCGTCCTCGTCCGTCCGGACGGCTTCGTCGCCTGGCGCGCGAAAACCGCCGGCGGCGCTTCGCCCGCCGCGCTCACCCGCGCGCTCGCCTTACTGCTCTGCCGCGAACGTGGCTGAATCTCTTGGGTCTTCATTTGGCAAAATGGCGGAGAGGGGGGGATTCGAACCCCCGGTACGGTTTAACCCGTACAACGGTTTAGCAAACCGCCGCCTTCAGCCTCTCGGCCACCTCTCCGCGGCAAAACGAGTGTGCAATGGACGGCTGTCGGCAAGTATAGCATCAAGTTTCGGCGCGGCGAGACGCGCGAGTTTCCGCTGTTCGCCTCGCCCCCGCCTTGGACCAATTTTCATTGCAGCAGAAGGCGCTTGCGGCCTTCTATGCTCGAATTCTGCCTTCCGGGCTTCCAGTTTTTCCGTTTTCAATTTTCTCTCTTCCATTTTCCATGCCGATTCGATACGGTGTCGCTCACTCAGCCCAGAATCACAGTTGAGGCCCACTCCAAGGAGCCCGCTCCCCCATGCCCGCACGCTATCGAGCCGAGCACGTTGGCAGTCTGTTGCGTCCGCCCGAACTTTTGCAGGCCCGCGCGGCCTCTGCCCAGGGTCGTCTCAGTCCGGACGAGCTTCGCCCCGTCGAAGATCGCGCGATCCTCGAAGCGATCGAAAAGCAGCGCCGGGTGGGATTGGACATCGTCAGCGATGGCGAGATGCGCCGCGGCTCATGGCTCACGGACATGGCCGATGCGGTTGAAGGCTTTATCCCGGACCGCGTGACGCTCGAATGGAAGGGTCCCGGCGGCGGCGCCGAGGGAAGCACCGCGCACGCGGTCGGCGCGAAGCTACGCAAGACGCGGAAGTTGACGGCTCATGAACTCCCATTTCTGAAGAATAACGTGCCGGGTCCGTTCAAGGTCACAGTTCCCGCGCCCTCGAACTTCGTCATCGCGAGCTACAAGGCCGGGACCACCGACAAGTTCTATCCCATCCACACCGACCTCCTCGAGGACCTCGTGAAAATCGTTCGCGACGAAATCGAGTGGTTGGTGTCCGAGGGAGCGCCCTACATTCAGATTGACGCTCCCTACTACACTCACTACCTCGATCCGCAGCAGCGCGACCGGTTGCGTCAGGCTGGACTCGATCCGGACGAGGAGTTTTACAAATCGATCCTGGGCGACAACATGTGCCTCAAAGCCATTCCGCGCGACCGCGTCACTCTCGGGATCCACGTTTGTCGCGGCAACAGCCGCAGCCGTTGGTACACCGAGGGCGGTTACGACGCCATCGCCGAGAAACTCTTCGGCGTGCTGGATGTGGACGAATTCCTGCTCGAGTACGACACCGAGCGCTCGGGCGGCTTCGAGCCTTTGCGCCTCGTGCCGCGCGGCAAGACGGTCGTCCTGGGGCTCGTCACCACGAAGGTGCCGACGCTCGAATCGCAGGACGACCTGCGGCGCCGTATCGATCAGGCCGCCCGCTACGTCCCGCTCGAAAATCTCGCGCTCAGCCCGCAATGCGGTTTCGCGTCGGTGGCCAGCGGCAACCTCCTCTCGATCGACGATCAGTGGCGCAAGCTCGAGCTGGTCGCGAACACCGCCCGCAAGGTCTGGGGTTAGCGTACCCGCGCCAAAGTCGCTGGGGCGCATACAACCCGCCGGCGCCATTCGGCTATCATCCAAGCATGACTCCCCGCCCTGTCGCGACAGCGCTGCCTGCGCCCGCCGCCAATTTTCGGTTTCCTGTTTCGCTCGCTGGCGCGGTCGAGCGCTGCTGGCGGAAAGCAGCCGCGCCCGCCGAATGGAATCTCACCCGCGAGCAATTTGAGGCCGCGCTCGGACGCAGCGTCGCGCACCGTTATCCGGGCGCGCCAGCTCCGCCGGAACCGAAGGCCATCGAAAACTATCTCGAAACTCTCCACCACGAAGACCTCGCGCTCGCCTGTGCGTGCAGCGCTGGCAGCGAAGCTGCATGGGAATCGTTTGTGGCGCGGTTCCGGCAGGACCTCTATCGCGCCGCGCGAGCGATTGCGGGCGATTCGAACGCCAGCGAACTCGCCGATTCGATCTACGCCGATCTCTACGGCCTGCGCGAATCCGAGGGCCGCAGAAAATCGCTCTTCGACTATTTTCATGGGCGCAGCAAGCTTGGAACTTGGCTCCGCGCCGTTCTTGCCCAGCGGCACGTGGACGCAATCCGCCGCACGCGGAAGTTAGAGCCGCTCGAAGACCAGGCCGGCCGCGAAAATCGCGAAGTCGCGGCGTTCGCCTCGGCAGGGTCTCAGTCCGCGGCCGATCCGCCCGATCCTGACCGCGCGAAATACCTCTCGCTCGTGCAAGCGGCCCTCGCCGCGGCGCTCGATTCGCTTGAGCCGCGCGACCGCCTGCGCCTCGCTTACTACTACGCGGACGAACGGACGCTTGCCGAAATCGGGCGACTCCTCGGCGAGCACGAGGCCACCGTCTCGCGGAAGCTCGATCGCGTGCGCCGCGATCTTCGCCAGCGCGTGGAGGCGGTGTTGCGCGACGGCAAAAAGCTGAGCGAAGCGCAGATCCAGCTTTGCTACGACTATGCGCGCGAGGAATGGCCTTTCGACTTGACGCTCCGTTTGCGCCCGGCCTCCGTCGATCCGGCGCAAGCGGGACGCCCGGGCGTGGTGCCTTCCGATGACTGATCGCATCGGCGCAAGATTTGAAATTTGGCGCGTTCTAGGGGATGGAGGAGAATAACTTCGTGACTTCGCAAGACCGAGACGACGCGATGGCTGGCCTGCTGCGGCACAACCTCGCAGGCGACGCAGGCGCGGCAAACGACTGCCCCGGGCCGGACATTCTCGCGGCCTATTTCGAGCGCTCGCTCGACGCGGCCGAAACCGCGCGCTTCGAGCTTCACTTCTCGCAATGTGCGTGCTGCCGCGAGCAGCTCGCCGCGCTGGCTCGCGCGAACGAAGTCGTCGCAACGGCCGGCGAAACATCGGAGCAGACAGCCGGCGCATCGTGGCTCTGGGATTGGCGTTGGCTCGCGCCGGCCGCCGCCGTGCTGCTCTTCGCGGTGGTCTGGTTTTCCCGGCGGCCTGTATCCACGCCTCTCGTCGCGATGTCTCAGCCGGGAAAATCGCCCATGCAGGAACCCTTGCCGCAGACGAATGCGCCGATTCCGTCTGCTTCGCCGGCGGCAAAGACCGCGCCAAACGCGGACAAGGATTTGAATCTTACGAGAACCGGGGATCAATCCGCCGCGAGATCCTCTCGTCTCAAAGACGAAGAATCAGCCAAAAATCTTTCGCTCGACGGTCGCAAAGATGTGGAATCGGACGCGCTGTCGAAAGCGGCCAACGCTCCAAAGCGCGATGACGCTGCCTCCGCGCAAAACGCTGTTGTGCCGCGGAGCATGTCCGAGACTGTGGTTGTTCAGTCCGAAGCCGCGGCGCCGGCCGTTGCATCCGCCGCTGCGCCGCCGGCGCCTGAAACGAGGGGAGCGCCTGCTGCTGTGTCGGGCGGCGTGACCGGCGGTGTGTCCGCCGGAGTCGTGACTCTGCCGGAAAGCGCCGACGCCGAGAAAAAACAGAAGGAAGGCACGCGCACCTTGGTGCAGCAGGCTCAGGTGCAAACAACGTATCAATCCCGGGCCCTCGCGCTGGCCGCCGACAACGAACGGTCGGCGCTGATTCAGACGCCCGACGCCAAAATCCGCTGGCGGATCGCGAGCGGCGGCTTCGTCGAACGGTCCGAAGACAGCGGCGCGACCTGGCAAGGACAGCTTCCGAATGCGAACGCCCATCTCGTCGCAGGTTCAGCCCCCGGCCCGAAGGTCTGCTGGTTTGTCGGCGACGATGGAATCATCCTTCTGACGAAAGACGCCAAGAGCTGGCAGACGATCCGGCCGCCCGTACGCGCCGACTTCACGGCCGTCACCGCGCAGGATGCATCCTCCGCCACCGTGATCGCGGCCGACGGCCGCAAGTTCACAACCACCGATCGCGGCAAGACCTGGACGCCCGTTCCCTAGCCGGTTCCTACGCGGCAAATCGGCTGCAAGAAATCCAGCCCTCACCGTTCTAAGTTCGGAGCGATTTTCGTGCAAGGAGACACCCTATGTCCGCACGCATAGCAAGGATTGTCATCACAGCCGCCTTGGCTGCGATTTTCGTACTTCTGCCGCTCGCGGGGAAACTAAAAGAGGCCCACGCGGCGGGACCCGGCCAGGGAACGTCGGCGAAGGCCGATACCCCGACGACCACCGAGAAAGACCAAACCGATCTTTCCGTTACGGTTTATAACTCGAATCTCGCGCTGGTCCGCGACGTTCGCCAGATTCATCTCCAAACGGGTGTGTTCCCGCTGCGGTTTGAGGATGTCGCCGCGTCGATCAATCCCGCGACGGTGCACTTTCGCTCGCTCACCGATCCCGCGAAGCTCGGCGTCGTCGAACAAAACTACGAATACGATCTCCTCGACCCGCAAAAGCTCCTCCAGAAATACGTGGGCCACGAAGTGACGCTCGTGCAGCGCGAAACCGACGCCGGCTCGACGAAATGGGTGGAAACCAAGGCGCTGTTGCTTTCGGACAACAGCGGGCCCGTGTGGAAGATCGGGAATGAAATCGTCACGGGGATGGGCGCCGATTCCTATCGTTTTCCTGACCTGCCGGACAATCTCTACAGCCGGCCGACGCTCGTCTGGACGCTCGACAATCGCGGAGCGGAGGCGCAACGCGTCGAAGCCTCGTATCTCACGAACAACATGAATTGGAGCGCGGATTACGTGCTCACCGTCGGGCGCGATGAGAAGAGCGCCGATCTCGACGGCTGGGTGACGCTCGTGAACAACAGCGGCGCGGCCTACAGCAACGCGAAACTCCAGCTCGTTGCGGGCGAAGTGCATCGCACGCAGCAGCAATACATGGCCGACCGCGAAGCGCTTGCCAAATCAATGGCCGCTGGCGCGAACGCGCCGCAATTCGAGCAGGAAGGCTTCTCCGAGTATCACCTCTACACGCTCCAGCGGCGCACTTCGATTCAGAACAACGAGTCGAAGCAGATCAGCCTGCTCAACGGCACGAATATCCCGGTGGAAAAGTATCTTGCGGTGGAAGGACAGCAATACTACTACCGCAACCCGCAGGGAATCGGGAACGCCATCCCGCAGCCGGTGAAAGTCTTTTACCGCTTCAAAAATAACGAGAAGTCCGGCCTCGGCATGCCCCTGCCTGCCGGGACCGTGCGCGTCTATCAGGCGGATTCAAAGGGCGGCGTGCAGTTCGCGGGCGAGGACGCGATCGATCACACGCCGAAGGACGAGACGCTGCGAATCTACGTCGGCAACGCCTTCGACGTGGTTTGCGAGCGCAAGCAGATGGACTACAAGAAGCTCGCAAGCGATCTCCGCGAGATGGAATATCAGATCACGCTGCGCAACCACAAAGACGGCCCGGTGACGGTCGAGGTGCGCGAGCCGGTCGGAGGCGATTGGGAAGTGATCAACTCGAATTACAAGTGGGCGAAACTCGATGCGATGACAATCGGGTTCGAGATTCCGGTCGACAAGGACGGCGCGGCCACGCTCGACTATCGCGTCCGCGTAAAGTGGTAGGCGCCGATTCTCAGCACGGCGAAGTCGCCCTGCAGCCGGCAGGACTGTGGTCGATCAGCGACAGCTCGTGAGCGTACAGTGGATTGGCGGGGAATTCGATCGCGAGCTCGGCCAGCAACACGCGAGCGCGGTCCATCTGATGCTCGCGCTCGTATGCCAGCGCCAGCAGGATTTTTGCGAATGGCTGCAAGTAGTGGCCGTGCTCGGCCGTCCGCTGCATCTCTTCCATTCCGCGGGCGCGATCACCGTGAATTCCGCCAAACCAAAGGAACGCGCGCTTGTATCCCGGCAGTGAGCCGATGATGTAATTGCCCGCGCCGAGCGCCAGATAGGCGTCCTCCGCCGACGGATCGATGGCCAGCAACTTCGCGGCCTCGCCTTCCGCCTGGCGCGTGAGGCCCAGCCCCGCCATTTGCTTCTTCACGATCAGCGCGTCGTAATCGGCTTCCATCCCGTCCGTCATCGTAAGGACGAGCAGGGCATGCGGGTCGCCCGGATTCGATTTCAATTCTTCCCTCGCCATAGCGCGGGCGCTTTCGTTGGCGTTCAGGAATGCTTCGTTGCGATTCTGGGCTGGACTCCCATCCGCGCCGCCAAGGAACTTCGCATCGTTCAGGAAAAATTCCGAGGTGAAGACACCCTTGGCGTTGAACTGTTCGTAGAGGTAGCTCGCGGCTTCGGCGGCTTTCCCGAGCGGATCGTCCTGCCGCATCTTCTGGTACGAGAGAAACTTGGCGCGCGCACCCTGAAAATTCAATTCGTAGAGCTGATGAAAACCGGCGTCGAGCATGCCGGGGCCCGGATCGGCTTCGATGTGCGGTAAATCGACGCGAGTTGAATCGGTCACGCCGCTTCCCTGACCCTCCGCGCGGGCGGAGCAAAAGAGCACGGCCACCATGCAGGCGGCTGCGACGCACGACACGATACCGATCCGCTTCATTCCCATTTGATCTTCCGATAACTCCACCCGATCGCCAATCGGGCGTACAGTCTACTCCTACTCTACCCCATATTGGAGGATTTCCGCACCTGCCGAGTTGCCTGGCGCGTTCTTCCCTAGAGATTCCGCAAAATGAAATCGGTGATGCGCTGGTAGAGCTGGATGCGCGCCTGCCAATCGCCCATCGAATGGCCCCGGCCCGGAAGGATCATCAGGTCGGCGGGATAGCTGCCTGCGAGAATAAGTTCGTTGATCATTTCCGAAGTATTCGCGAAGTGGACGTTGTCGTCCCCGGTCCCGTGCGCGAGCATCAGTGCGCCCTTGAGCCGCGCGGCCTGATTCACCGGCGACGAATCCTTGTAGCCTTCGGGATTGTCCTGCGGGCGGCCCATGTAGCGCTCGGTGTACGTCGTGTCGTAGAGGCGCCAGTCGCTTACGGGCGCGACGGCAACGCCCGCCTTGAAAACGCCCGGGGCGTCGCACATGGCCTCGAGCGTCATCGTGCCGCCGTAACTCCAGCCCCAGATGCCGATGCGCGATCCGTCAACGTAAGGAAGCGATTTCAGGTACTTCACGCCGGCGAGCTGGTCCTCGAGCTCCACCTTGCCGAACTGGTGATAGAGCGGCGTCTCGAAGGCGTGGCCGCGTCCAAGCGAGCCGCGGTTATCGAGCGTGAAGACGATGTAGCCCTTCTCGGCCATCATCTCGTGCCAAAGAAAGTCGGCGCCGTCCCAATCGTTTCGCACTTCCTGGTCCTGCGGGCCTCCGTAGACGAAAATCAGCACGGGATATTTTCGCGAGGCGTCGAAATCCGGCGGCCTGATCATCTTGGCGTAAAGCTTCGTGCCGTCGTTCGCCGGAACGTTCAGGAATTCGACGGGCGAGAGATGGTAATCGGCGAGCTCGGGCACCTTGTTCTCGTCGATCGAGACGACGCGCGAACCGTCCATCCGGTCGAGGTCCTGCCGCGGCGGCGTGCTCGTGGTCGAGTACGTGTCCACGAACGCGGAGACATCGGGCGCGACGAGCACCTCGTGGGCTCCCGGCTCGCGCGTGACCCGCGTGATGCTCAGGTCCTGGAGCGAGAGCCGGTAAAGCTGCGCCTCGCGCGCGTCGTCCTTGTTCGAGAGGAAGTAGACGAAGCCGCGCGCTTCATCGACGTACGAGTGGCTGGTCGCGCCAGGGCCGAAGCCGCCGCTGCCGCTGATCTGCCAGTCTCCGCTCGTCAGTTGAGAGAGCTGCCGTCCGGAGAGATCGTAGAGGTAATAGTGCCGAAAGCCGGTGCGCTCGCTCGACCACAGGAAGCGCTTGTTGTCCGCGAAAAAATAGAGATCGTCCGCGATGTTGATCCAGTACGGATCCGTCTCGGTAAGAATTGTCGCGGAAGCGCCGGTGGCGGCGTCGCAGAAAAGCAGATCGAGCCGGTTCTGCGCGCGGTTCAGGCGCTCGATCGCGACGCGCCGGCTGTCGCGCAGCCATACGACGCGCGCGACGTATACGTCCGTGTCCGCGCCCGCGTCCATCCATTTCGTTCCGCCGCCGTCAACCGAAACGACGCCCACGCGTACGATCGGGTTCGCCTCGCCCGCTTGGGGGTAGCGCGTGTACTCCATCGCGCCGACGGGCGAGCTCATGTCCATGATCGGATAGCGCGTCACCGGGCGCTCGTCCATTTCGTAGTACGCGATCTTCGAGGAATCGGGCGACCACCAGTAGGCCGTCGGCGCGTCGAGTTCCTCGGGATAGAGCCAGTCGAGCTGGCCTTTGAGGATTTCCTCGCTCCCGCCGGTGGTGAGCGCCCGGGTTTCGGCGGTCGCGACGTTCACGACGTACAGGTTCGCGTCGCGCACGAAGCTCACCCATTTGCCGTCCGGCGAAAATTTCGGGTCTTCGATATCGTCCGCGCCCCCACCCGTGGCCCCACTCATGCCGATGACGAGCGGCTTCGATGCCATCGTCTTCAGATCGAGCAGAACCAGGCTGCTGCCGCCGATGAAAAGCAGCGCATCGCCCGTGGGCGACCAGCGATAGCTTTCCGCCTGGACGCGGCCGAGGCCGGTCGATTCAAGCGCGCTCGTCTTCTCCGGCGGCGTCGCTGCCGCGAGCACGTCTGCCTTGACGAGAACTTTGCGCTCGCCCATCGCTGCGTCCGTCGCCCACATCTCGAGACCCGAGCGGCCTCGCCTGAAATACGAGACGCCCTTGCTGTCGGGGCTCCACTCGAGTCCGGCAGTGAGGTAGCCGCTCAGGCTCGGCGCGCTGTAGATGCGCTCGACCGTGAGCGTCTTCGCCCCGCCCGGCTGCGCCTTCGCCGCGCCAAGCATCGCCGCGAGCGCGACAACGAAAGTCAACCGCAAGACGTTGGCGCACGACCTTCGCCGCCAAACTTCAAATCTCATTCAGCCTCCAAAATGTCTCATCAAGATGATGCATGAGGGGCGGGGCATTTCAAGGATGAATCTGTATGTCGCGTTGACGTTCCCGCACGAGAACGGAGAGACAGCGCAACTGGCCTGTGCTTCAGCATATAATCGTGGGCGGCGATGAAACAGGCGATCGAGAGATTCATGCAGTACCTGCGCTACGAGCGCAACTCCTCGCCGGGCACGCTCCGGGAGTATCGCCGGAACCTCCAGCAGTTCGAAGCGTTCCTGACGCCGCCGGGCGAGAAGACGCTGCCGCTCGGCGAAATCGATCACCGCATCGTCCGCGAATACATCAGCTCGCTTTACGACCGGCGGCTCGAAAAAGCCTCGGTGGCGTTGCAGCTTGCTTCGCTGCGGTCGTTTTTCAAGTTTTGCATCCGCGAAAACCTCGCGCGGACGAATCCGGCGCGGCTCGTGAGCACGCCGAAGCTGGCGAAGCGCGTGCCGCGCGTGCTCACGGCGGAACAACTGAACGACTTCCTCGACAACCTCGGGAGCGGTGTTCCGAAAAAGTCCCGGCGCGGCCGGCACCCTACGCCTCGATCCGAGGAAGAATCGAAACTCATTTTGAAGCGCGACCGCGCCATCCTCGAGCTGCTCTATGCCTCGGGTCTGCGTGTCAGCGAGCTTGCGGGGCTCGACCTCGGCGATGTCGACCGCCGCGGGCAGATGCTTCGCGTTCTCGGCAAGGGCCGCAAGGAACGCGTGGTGCCCTATGGGGCGAAGGCGCAGGCGGCGCTCGAGGCGTACTGGCCGGTGCGCGACGAAATCCTGGCGCATCCGCGAACCAAGCCGGATGCGCAGGCCGTGTTCCTGAACCATCTGGGCGGGCGGCTGACGACCCGGTCCGTGCACTCGATCGTGAAGAAATACGTCCGGCTCGCGAACGTCAATTGGGATCTGCACCCGCATTCGCTGCGACACGCCTTTGCGACGCATCTGCTCGCCGACGGCGCGGACCTGCGCGCCATCCAGGAGCTTCTGGGCCACGCCTCGCTCTCGACCACGCAGCGCTACACCCAGGCCAGCATCCGGCAATTGATGGACGTTTACGACAAGGCCCATCCCCACGCGTGAGGGCGCATCGAACTTGAACCAGCGCATCGGCTTTCTGGCTTGCGTGGCGGTTGGCTGCGTCGTGTGGTTTGCGCGGCCCGCGCTGGCGCAAGATAACTACGAGATCCAAGTGTACGGCGCCGATACCGTCGATCCGGGCCACACGATGGTCGAGCTGCACAGCAATTTCACCATCGACGGTTCGAAGCAGATGGTGGACGGACTTTATCCGACCAATCACGCCGAACACGAGACGATTGAAATCACGCACGGCTTCACCGACTGGTTCGAGACCGGCTTCTACATCTTCACTTCCGCGCGCTCAGGGCAGGGCTGGCAATGGGTGGGCGACCACATCCGGCCGCGTTTTCGCATTCCCGAAAAGTGGCACTGGCCGGTGGGCGTCAGCCTTTCGAACGAGATCGGCTACCAGCGGCGGCAGTTTTCCGTGGACACGTGGACGTGGGAAATCCGCCCGATCGTGGACCAGAAGGTCGGGAAATGGTACTGGTCGATCAACCCCACGCTCGACCGATCGTTTCACGGAGAGAGCGTGCACCAGGGCGTTGTCTTCTCGCCGAATCTCAAATTCAGCTACGACTTCACTCCGAAGATTGCCGGCGGGCTGGAATATTACGGCTCGGTGGGGCCCGTCACGGGATTCGACGCCATTTCGCAGCAGCAGCACCAGATTGTTCCCGCCATTGATTTGAACATTGCGCCGCAGTGGGAAATCAATTTCGGTCTGGGCGTGGGGGTCACCGGCGCAACCGACCATTTGATCGCGAAGATGATCCTCGGCTACCGGTTCAACTTCTAATTCCACGCGCGCTGTCATCCCGAACCCAGCCGCGCTTTTCGCGGATGGGGTGAGGGATCTGCTTCTTCCTTTCTTCGCAGGGGACATTCATCCGCCGCCGAAGCCAGGAATCTCTGTTCGACGCTAATAACGGTTTTCTTCGAGGAAGTTTCTACGCAGTAAGCGAGCTTGCGGGGATGAAGCCGTCGGAGCCGCGCGCGGGCGGCGCAACGGGTGGCATCGACGCGCGATCGACGCGATTGTAGAGCGTGTCGCGCTCCACGGGGACGCGCCCGGCGGCCGTGATCAGGCGCTCGAGTTCGGCGCGCGTGAGATGCTCGGGCGTGGTGGCGCCGGCATCGTGGTAGATCTTCTCCTCGACCACGGTGCCGTCGAGATCGTTCGCGCCGAATCGCAATGCGATCTGCGCGATGCGCGGCGTCAGCATGATCCAGTAAGCCTTGATGTGATCGAAATTGTCGAGCATCAGGCGCGAGACGGCGATGGTCTTCAGCGCGTCGAAGCCGGTCGGCTTGGGCACGTGCGCGAGGCCGGTGTTCGCCGGGTGAAACTCGAGCGGGATGAAAGCAACGAAGCCGTGCGTCTTGTCCTGTGTTTCGCGGAGGCGCACGAGGTGATCGACGCGCTCCTCGAGCGTTTCCACGTGGCCGAAGAGCATGGTCGCGTTCGAGCGCAGTCCCATTTCGTGCGCGGTGCGCGCGATCGAAAGCCACATCGTGCCCGAAACTTTGTGGTCGCAGATGATGCGCCGCACGCGCGGATGAAAAATCTCCGCGCCGCCGCCGGGAAGCGAATCGACGCCCGCTTCTTTCATTTTCAGAAGCGTGTCCTTGATCGAAAGCTTCGAGATGCGCGCGTAGTAGTGCACTTCGACCATCGTGAACGCCTTCAGGTGCACGTGCGGGAAGCGCTGCTTCAGCCCGCGGATCAGGTCGAGGTAATAGTCGAACGGGAGATCGGGGTGCAGTCCGCCGACGATGTGAAACTCGGTGGCGCCTTCGGCCACGCCCTGCGCGCCCCGCGCGAACACCTCGTCGAGTGCCATCGTGTACGCGCCTGGCACGTCGGGCGAGCGGCCGAACGCGCAGAGCTTGCAGTGCGCCACGCAGACGTTCGTCGGATTGATGTGCCGGTTGACGTTGAAGTAGCAGATGTTGCCGTGGCGCTGCTCCCGCACGTGGTTCGCAAGCCAGCCGACGGCGAGCAGGTCGTTCGACTGAAAGAGCGCGAGGCCGTCGTCGGCCGTCAGGCGCTCGCCCGCGAAAACCTTCCGCGAGATCGATTCGAGCCGCGCGTCCGCGATATGCAATTCTGAGTTCATCTCGTCTTATGGTCGCTGCGCCACGACGACAGCAGCGCCCCAAAACAGCAAGAACAACAAACTAATATAGCCATTCACGGTGAAAAACGCAGCATTCATTTTGCTCAGATCGTTCGGTTTGACGAGAGAATGCTCGTAGCCCAGCAGCGCCCCGACCACCGCGATTCCCGCCCATGCCGGCCATGCCAGATGGAAGCTCCAGGCGAGCCACGCGAGCAGCGCAACCATCACGACGTGCATGGCGCGCGCGAAAAGCAGCGCTTTTGCGATGCCCAGCTTTTTGGGAATCGAGTGCAGCCCGGCCGCGCGGTCGAATTCCACATCCTGGCAGGCGTAGAGCACGTCGAAGCCGCCGACCCAAAGCGTCACCGCCGCGCAGAGGATCAGCATCCGCGCGTCGAGCGAGCCGCGAATCGCGATCCAGGCCGCCGCGGGTGAAATACCGAGGCAGAATCCGAGCACGAAATGCGACCAGGAGGTGAACCGCTTCGTATAGGAGTAGAAAAACAGAATCAGCAGCGCGACGGGCGAAAGTTTCAGCGCCAGCGCGTTCAACTGCCACGCCGCGATCACGAGCACCGCCGAGGCGAGGATCGTGAACGCCCACGCGAAGCCGACCGAAAGCTCGCCCGCCGGAAGCGCGCGATTTGCCGTGCGCGCGTTGCGGCGGTCGTATTCGCGATCGGCGATGCGGTTCATCGTCATCGCCGCGGAGCGCGCCCCGACCATCGCAACGATGATCCAGAGAGTTTGTCGCCACGTCGGCAAGCCGCCGTTGGCGCGCGCCGCGAGCATCGCTCCCACCAGCGCGAAAGGCAGCGCGAAGACGGAGTGCTCGAACTTGATCATTTCGAGCACCACGCGGATGCGGCTCTTGTCCGTGCTCACGCTTTGCCGCCCTTCCAGCGGTACTGCTTCTCCTGGGGCAGGCCGAGCTGCGCGAGGACGCGATAGGCGAACTGCTCGACGACGTCCGCGATCGATTTCGGCTCGTAGTAAAAGGCAGGCATCGCGGGCATCACCGTCGCGCCCGCGTCGTGCACGCGCAGCATGTTTTCGAGATGGATGCGATTCAGCGGCGTTTCCCGCAGGCAGAGGACGAGCGGGCGGCGCTCCTTCAGGCAAACATCTGCGGCGCGCGTGAGCAGATCGCCGGCCGTGCCTGCCGCAATCGACCCCAGCGTGCCCGCCGAGCACGGCACGATGACCATGGTATCCACCGAGGCGCTGCCGGAAGCTATGCTCGCGCCGATGTCCTTATTCGGGAGATATTCGAATTTCTTAGCGGAGGTTCCGGTCAGGAGCGACGGCAGCTTCTTGGCGTCCGATGCCACCACCCCAAGTTCGGTCGAAATCAGCCGCAGGCCGGCGTCGCTCGCGACCAAAAAGACGCGTTCGACTCGCCGGTCGGCGTCGAGCAGGCGGAGCACCGCCTGGGCATAGGCCGCGCCGCTCGCGCCCGTCACTCCGACCGTGATGATGTGGCCCTCGGGTGTCGCCATTGGGGTCAGTCGAAACTTCGAGTCTAGGCAGCCGCTTTCGCCAAAGTCAAGACGGGCAGGGCGTTGTATCATGCAAACGAAAGCGGGGATGTCGCGTCAAAGCACGGAAGGGGTGATCCATGAACGGAGTGATCGATGAACAATGACCGGAGACTGGCCGCCGCGGCCTTGCTTGCGCTAGGGACTGTGATGGCTCTAGGGCTCGCTTCGAGGCTGGCCGGAGCGGACGTGAAACTCCCCAATCTGGAGCTGCGCGACACCAAACTCGACAACGGCCTGCGCGTGATTCTGGCGCCGGACCACAGCGCGCCGGTGTACGCGATCAACGTGACCTACAGCGTCGGCAGCCGCAACGAACGCCCGGGACACACTGGGTTCGCGCACCTCTTCGAGCACATGATGTTTCAGGGATCGGAGAACGTCGGGAAAGGCGAGCATTTCATCCTCGTGCTGAACAACGGCGGCGGCATGAACGGCACGACGAACGAGGACCGGACGATGTACTTCGAAGAGCTGCCGAAGAACCAGCTCGATCTGGGCCTGTTCCTGGAATCGGACCGCATGCGCTCCCTCGCCATTAATCAGGCGAATCTCGATAACCAGCGCAGTACCGTGCAGGAGGAGCGCCGGCAGGGCATCGACAACCAGCCGTACGGCCGGGCCGAGCTCGACATCGACAATCTCTCGTTCGACAATTTCGCCTACAAGCATTCGACGATCGGGTCGATGTCCGACCTCAACGCGGCTTCCGTGCAGGACGTGGCCGATTTCTTCCGCGTCTATTACGCGCCCAGCAACGCGGTGCTGACGCTCGTCGGCGATTTCGATCCCGACGACGCGCTCGCGAAAGTGAAGAAATATTTCGGCGCGATCCCCGCGCAGCCCGTGCCGCCGAAAGTGGACCTCGCGGAAGAAACCCACTATGGCGAGCGCCGCGAGACCATCTACGATCCCCTGGCGCGCCTGCCGCTCATCTTTTTCGCGTATCGATTCCCGCCGGGCAACACGCCGGAGAATTACGCCGCGCAGGAACTCTCGATCGTTCTCGGCGAAGGCCAGAGCTCGCGCCTCTACCAGCATCTGGTGAAGGACAAGCAGCTCGCCGCGGAAGCTGAAACGCAGGCCGACTCTCGGATCGGGCCGAGCCTGTTTTACATCACCGTGATCCCGAGGCCCGGCGTGAAGGTCGAGGACCTCGAAAAAGGTGTCGATGATGAGATTGCAGCGGTGGTGAAAGACGGCGTGACCGCGGACGAGCTGGCGAAGGCCAAAACGCAGCTTCTGCGCAGATTCATCGAGCAGCGAAGATCGTCCCTCAGCACCGCGAATCTGATCGGCCGCTACGCGGTCTACTTCGGCGACCCGAATCTGATCAATACGATCGTCGACAAGGAAAACGCCGTGACGCTCGACCAGGCGAACGCAGCCGCCAGAAAGTACTTCGTTCGCGATCAGCGCGCCGTCGTCGTCACGCTCCCGGAGTCGAAGGACGCGGCCGGCGCGCAGGGGGCGGCGCAATGAGGCACCCGAGGCACGCGCACACGGCAACGAAGAGAGCACTTGCGATGAACAACACACCCGGCGTGATTTCGCAATTGGCCCGACAGGCTTTCTGGGCCGTGCTGCTGGCCGCACTCGGCGCTTCCGTGGCGGGCGCACAGGACAAGTCCATGCCCGCGAGCAAGGTTGAGCGGCTGAACCGCGCGCCGGTGAACAAGGAAATCCTGCGCGTGCAGCTCCCCCGCCCCACTGTCGTGAAGCTGAAAAATGGGCTGACGCTCGTGCTCCTCGAAGACCACAAATTGCCGACCGTTTCTTTCGCGATGAGGATTCGCCCCGGCCAACTGGCTGACCCGAACGATCTTCCCGGGCTTGCCTCGTTCACCGCGACCATGCTCCGCGAGGGCACCGCGCGCCGGACCAGCGCGCAGATTGCGGGCGAAGTGGATTCGCTCGGCGCGTCTCTTGCGGCGAATTCAGGTTTTGGCGTGAGCTACACGTCGGTGACCGCTTCTGGGCTGATCGACAACGCGCCGCAGATCCTCGACTTGATGAGCGACATCGTGCTCCATCCGGCGTTCCCGGCAGCCGAGCTCGCGCAGTACAAGCAGCGCACCGAAGCGAACCTCGAGCAGAACCTCTCGGATCCGGCGTTTCTTGGGCGGCAAGCCTTGCGGCGCGTCCTCTATGGCGACCCGCCGCTTTCGGTTGCGTCTCCAACGAAGGAATCGATCGAAAAGGTCACGGCTGCGGACTTGAAACACTTTCACGACCAGCACTATCGGCCGGGCAACACACTGCTCGGCGCGGCCGGCGATTTCAAGACGGGCGAAATGCGCGCGCTGATCGAGAAGTATTTCGGCGATTGGACGGGCGCGGCCGAGCAGCCGATGGCGCTGCCGAAGATGCCGGCGCCGCCGTCCGCGAAAATCACGCTGGTGGACCGCCCCGCTTCCGTGCAGACGTACATCGTCGGCGGCGTTCGCGCGATTCGCCGCACCGATCCGGATTACTACACGCTCGTGGTGATGAACCAGGTCCTCGGTGGGGGGCCGCAATCCCGGCTGTTCCTCGATCTGCGTGAGGAGCACGGCTACACCTACGGCTCGTATAGCGCCATCAACGCGGAACTTTATCCCGGCGATTGGCGTGCCCTGGCCCCCGTGCGCACTCCGGTCACCGACGGGTCCATGACGCAATTTGTCTATGAATTCAAGCGCATCAACAACGATCCTGTTCCGCAAGCCGAGTTGGATGACGCGCGACGCGCGCTCGTCGCAGGTTTCGCGCTGTCGCTCGAGCAGCCGAGCCAGATGCTCGAGGATTGGCTCACCACGCAGTATTTCGGTCTTCCGGCGGATTATTGGGACAACTACCCGGACCACATCGCGGCCGTGGACGCCGCCGCTGTTCAGGCCGCCGCGAAAAAGTACGTCGACCTCGATCGCATGCAGTGGATCTGCGTGGGCGACCGCAAGCAGATTCAGGACGTGCTCGCGAAGTACGGCAGCGTCACCGTGGTGGACGCCGAAGGGAAGCCTGAAAACTGAGCCGGGCGTTAGTGGCGCCGGCGAGGCGTCTCGCCGCCTCTTTTCCTGAGAGTCACTCCCGGTAGGGGCGGGTCTCAGACCCGCCTGTCCTTCTCTTACACCGTCGTCACAAGGGCAGGGCGCGCGCCTACGTGCGGCTCACTCTAACACGAACGCCTGCGCAAGCGACGCGGCGAGCGCCGCTTCTTCGTCCGGAAACACTGTGCGGAGATCGAGGATCAGCCGCCCTCCCGCGACGCGCGTAACCACGGGCGTGCCTCCGCGCGGTGGCTTGCGCAGGCGCTCTTCGAGCTGCGTGGCGGAGTGTATGCGGCTTGCGAGCACGATCAGATGCGTCGGCAACTGCTGGTCCGGCGTCGAGCCTCCTCCGATCACGGAAAATCCCGCGCGGACCTGAATCTCCGCATCCGCCGGCAGCCCTTCGCGCAGCCGGTCGGCGAAAGCCACGGAACGTTGCCCGATTTCGTCCGCGCTGAGGCGGATCATGCGCACCGTGGGAATCTCGTCGAGCGCGCCCCGGTGGTACGCCTTGAGCGTCACTTCGAGCGCCGCGACGGTGAGCTTATCGACGCGAAGCGCGCGGAAGAGCGGGTTGCGGCGAATGCGCTCCACGAGTTGCTTTTTCCCGGCGATGATTCCCGCCTGTGGCCCGCCGAGCAATTTGTCGCCGCTGAACGAAACGATCGCGGCTCCCGCGCGGCAGCTCGTGCCGACCACCGGCTCGTCGATTCCGGCGGCGGCAAGATCCGCGACGCACCCGGAGCCGAGGTCTTCGAACACCGGAACGCGTTTCCGGCGCCCGAGCGCGACCAGTTCCTCGAGTGAGGGCCGCTCGGTGAATCCGGCGATGCGGAAATTCGACGGGTGCACGCGCAAGAGCAGCCGCGTCCGCTCGTTGATCGCGCGCTCGTAGTCGCGAATGCGCGTGCGGTTCGTGGTTCCCACTTCGCGCAGCACCGCTCCGCTTTCGGACATGATGTCCGGGATGCGGAACCCGTCGCCGATTTCGATCAGCTCGCCGCGCGAGACGATCACCTCGGCGCCCTTCGCGAGCGTGTTCAGCACCAGAAAGACGGCCGCTGCGTTGTTGTTCACCACGATGGCCGCTTCGGCTCCGGCCAGTTCCGCGAGCACTCGTGCGGTGTGAACGTCGCGCTTCCCGCGCGCGCCCGTCGCGATGTCGTATTCGAGGTTCGAATAACGCGTCGCCGTTTCCGCCATTTGCGCCACCGCGCCGGACGCGAGCGGCGCGCGGCCCAGGTTCGTGTGCAGGATCACGCCGGTAGCGTTGATCACGCGGCGGAGCGACGGCGCGAGCAGCGCCTCGACTTCTGCGGCGACGCGCGCCTCGATCGCTTCCGCGCTCGAAGCGGCGCCGTCGGGCGCAGTGTTTCCGGCGGCTTTCAGCCGCGCGCGAAGGTCCGCGAGCGCGGCCCGCACGGCCTGCGTCACGACGGGGCGTCCAACCTGCTCGCTGAGCGCCACCAGGCGCGCCCGGCCGAGCAACTCGTCGACCGAGGGGATTTCACGAAGCCGCGCAGTCGCGTCTTTCTCTTTGATATTCTGCATTTTCGCGGCGGATTGAGCGGATTGGCGCATCGCTCGCCTATTTGACCACGCGGCCATCGACAGGGCAACCTCCGGGCTTTCCCTTTGCGACAAGCCTGCGCACGCCCCGGTTGACTCGCTCCACGGCCGCCCTTACGCTGAAATTTCGCCCGTAACCAAACCACTATGGCCACCACGATCGACGAAGACCTGAATCAGATCGAGCGCGACATCCGCACTCTCAAGATCGAGTACGAGCAGTTCTTCGGTGGTGGGCGCAAGCGGCCTCCTTCGGATACGCAATGGCGCCTCGATTCGGCCGTGCGCCGCGTCAACGAGCAGATGGGCGAGCTGAATTTTGGCCAGCGCTATCGCCTCAATAACCTGACTCAGACCTACGCGAAATATCAGGACATGTGGCGGAAGAAGGTCATACAGAAGGAGAGCGCCGCGCAGCAGCGTCACTTCGGCGCGGCTGCCAAGGCTATCGAAGCCGAGCGCGCGCAAAAGGCGGCTTTGGCGGCAAGCGCGGCGCCGCCGATAAACTCTGTCGCTGCGCCCGCCTCCGTGCGGCACGATCCCGCTCCGTTTGCTCTGGCTCTGTCCAGTCCGGAGCATGAAAAAGAGAAGATCTACACGCTGTACGAAAAGCTGATCGAAGCGCGCACGGAAACGGGCGAAAGAGCCGGGGCGCCGAGCCTCAAGGATTTCGAGCGCTTCGTCCGGCAGAAGACCAAGGAACTTCAGAACAAAGGCGGCCGCGAAGTCGAATACACCGTCGGCATCGAAGGCGGCCGAGTCAAATTGAAAGCGCGTCTTTCGAGCTGACCCGGTCGGTTTTTCGTCAGGGCACGGCCTTAGCCGTGCCAATACCGTCCGCAAAGGAGAGCGGCTTCAGCCCATCCCTTGCGCTGTCTTTGTCGCAGGATGTGCGCCTTTCGTACCCGCCGTGGCGGGTAGTCGCTTTGCACGCGCAGCAGCGCATAGTCACGCACGCCGTTTAGCCCCGGCGTACGCCGACACCGTCGCACAACTCTCTTCCGAAATTCTCCGCAATCCCATAAACTGGCCCGCTCGTTCCTTTCGAGCGACTCTCGCCATCAGGAGCAGGGCCGTGGCCATCGAGCAGGTGCTCATCAGCGTCTACGACAAAACAGGGATCGTCGAATTCGCGCGCGCGCTGGCGAACCTCGGGATCGAAATTGTTTCGACGGGAGGGACCGCGAGGCTGCTGCGCGACGCGGGAATTCCCGTCCGCGACGTGTCCGATCTGACGGGATGGCCGGAGATGCTCGGCGGGCGCGTCAAAACGCTGCATCCCAAAGTTCACGGCGGAATTCTTTTCCAGCGCGGGAAGGCCGAAGACCGCAAGCAGGTTGGCGATCATGGCATCGTGCCGATCGATCTCGTGGTCGTGAATCTGTATCCCTTTTCCGCAACGGCGGCCAAGCCCGGCGTGACTGCCGAAGAGCTGATCGAAAATATCGACATCGGCGGTCCGGCCATGGTGCGCTCCGCGGCGAAGAATTTTCAGAGCGTTGGCGTCGTCACCGATCCGGGCGACTACGGCCCGATCGCGACTGAGCTGCGCGAAAAGCGCGAGCTGAGCCTTCCGACGCGCCTCGCGCTGGCCCGCAAAGCCTACGCTCGCACCGCGCGGTACGACGGTGAAATCGCGACGGAACTCGAGCGACTCGCTGTGACTGACGACAGCGTAGCCATCGGCCCGCTCGAAAAATTGCCGGAGCGGATTCACGTCGCCCTCGAGCGGCGCCAGGAGATGCGCTACGGCGAAAATCCTCATCAGGCGGCTGCGCTCTACATCCCGGCCGGACATCCCGCCGCGGGCCTTGCGGGCGCGAAGCAGCTTCAGGGCAAGGAGCTTTCGTACAATAATCTCGTGGACCTCGATGCGGCGTGGGCGCTGGCCGTGGAGTTTCGCCGCCCCGGCGTCGCCATCATCAAGCACAACAATCCGTGCGGCGCTGCCGAGCAGGAATCGCTGCGCGACGCTTATGTCAAGGCGCTCGCGTGCGATCCCGTGTCCGCCTATGGCGGCGTGCTGGCGTTCAATCGCGCGGTTAACGCCGCGACGGCCGCGGAGGTTGCGAAGCTGTTCGTCGAATGTATCGTCGCGCCCGGTTACGAGCCCGCGGCTTTGAACGCGTTCGCATCGAAGAAAAATCTCCGCCTTCTCGAAATGCCGGCCACCTCCGCTCCCGAAACGCTCGAATTCAAATTCATCTCCGGCGGCGCGCTGGTGCAGGAGCCCGATCGCCATGAGCTCGGCGAAGCGGTTCTGAAAGTTGCGACCGAGCGCGCCCCCACTGACGCCGAACGGCGCGCGATGCTCTTCGGCTGGATCGTGGCCAAGCACGTGAAGTCGAATGCGATCGTCTTCGCGCGCGAAGGGCAGACGGTCGGCGTCGGCGCGGGGCAGATGAGCCGCGTCGATTCGGTGAAAATCGCGGTGATCAAAGCAGCGACGGCAGGGCTTTCCCTCGCCGGCAGCGTTGTCGCGTCCGACGCCTTCTTCCCCTTCGCAGACGGTGTGGAAGAAGCCGGAAAAGCCGGCGCCACGGCCGTCATCCAGCCGGGTGGCTCGGTCCACGACCAGGACGTGATCGCCGCAGCCAACAAACTCGGCATGGCGATGGTTTTCACCGGCGTGCGCCACTTCCGGCACTAGACTGAAAAATGCCAGAACAACCGAACACGAGCGGGTTGACCGGGCTGCGCGTGCTCTCCCTCGAAAGCCGCCGCGCGGGAGAGATGGCGAAGCTGATCTCCGCCTATGGCGGGACGCCGATCATCGCTCCCTCGATGCGCGAAGTTCCTCTCGAATCCAATACCGAGGCGATTTCGTTTGCCCGCACGCTCGCCGCTGGCGGCTTCGATATGGTCATCTTCCTGACCGGAGTGGGAACGCGCGCGCTCGCGCGGGTCGTCCAAACCATCTACCCAATCGCGCAATTTGCGGAGGCCCTCCGCCGCATCGTCGTCGTGGCGCGCGGGCCGAAGCCCGTGGCCGCGCTCAAGGAATTGGGAGTGCCGGTGACTCTGGCTGTCCCGGAGCCAAACACTTGGCGGGATCTGCTGCGTGCGCTCGATGAAAAGGCCGACTCACTCCCGCTCGCGGGCCGCCGCGTCGCCGTTCAGGAATACGGCACGTCGAATCCGGAGCTTCTCGCCGGGCTCGCGGAGCGCGGAGCGCACGTCACGCGCGTGCCGGTCTACCAATGGGCGCTGCCGGAGGACACGGGACCGCTACGCGCCGCAGTCCAGACGATCGCGCGCGGCGAAGCCGACGTGGTCGTGTTCACCACGTCGATTCAGATCGTTCACCTGCTGCAAATCGCCCGGGAGATGGAGCTAGAGGAGGACCTCCGCCGCGGCCTGGCGCGCATCGTGGTCGGCTCGATCGGCCCGGTGACCTCCGAGGAGCTGCGCGACCATGGCATTTCGCCCGACTTCGAGCCGGTGCATCCCAAGATGGGTTTCCTTCTGAACGAAGCTGGGCTACGGGGAAGAAAGCTGCTTGAAGAGAAGCGCCGGAAGGCTTCCGGCTGACTTCCCGGAAGTTTCGGCGAGCGGTCGGGCGACGGAAGGTTTGGGTGGGGGGGGAATGCCGCTGCCCGACCGCTTCGGCGAATGAGCAGACTCTAGCAGGCTTCTCCGAAGTCGCGTTCGTCGAATTATCGATGGAACCCATCCGCGTTCCCGATTTCGCGCTAACTTCAAGTGAAAAGTGGCTTTAGCGGCGGCGAAGGCGTTTCCGGCGGCGCAAGAAATCTTCAAAAGAGGCTTGGCTTGCGAGCCGATGGAGCAGCGCACGACGGCGCTTCGGCGATATCGCCTTGCCGAAAAGCTTTTTGCGGGCCTTCCCGAGCTCTTCCAGCCACAATTCGTACTCTTCGCCGAATTTCTGCTCGATCTGTTTTCTCAGCCGCTGTGCGAGCGCGGGACTGTGCCCGGCCGTCGAAATCGCGATTTGCAGCGCGCCGCGCCGGACCACCGAACCGTAGTAGAAATCGCAATGCTCGGGATCATCGACAACGTTGCACAGAACGCCGCGCCGCTTTGCCTGCCGGTAGATCTGCGCATGAAGCGCGGGCGAGGACGTCGCGGCAACCACGAGGAACGCGCTTGCCAAATCAGATCGTCGGAATTCACGTTCTTCCCAGCGGACTTTCTTTGCGCGCGCCCGGGCGCGAATGCGGGCAGTTGCGCGCGGCGCCACCACACGTACGTCCGCTCCGGCGCGGAGCAGGCCTTCGATCTTTTCCTCCGCCACCGGGCCCGCGCCGACGACCAGACAGCGGCATCCCTCGAGCTTCAGAAAAGCCGGGAACAGGATCATTTTCGCTACACCATTTCGCCGCGGACGAGATCGTCGTACGTTTCGCGGCGTCGCGCGATGCGGAAGCGCCGGCCTTCGACCAGAACTTCAGCGGCCCGCCGGCGCGCGTTGTAGTTCGAGGATTGCACGAAGCCATAGGCGCCCGCGGCCCACACCACCAGAAGATCGCCTGCCTTCACGGGAGCGAGCGGCCAGTCGCGCGCGAGAAAATCGCCCGACTCGCACACCGGCCCCACGACGTCCACGCGCGCTTTTTTCGCGGCGGCCGAGCCGCGCACGGCGGGCGTGATCGGATGTGTGGCGTCGTAGAGCACGGGGCGAATCAGATCGTTCATGGCCGCATCGACGATCACAAACGTTTTCCCGCGCGTCTCCTTCACGTAAAGAACCCGCGTAAGCAGCACGCCCGCGGGACCGGCGATTGCGCGCCCCGGCTCGATCAGCAGTCGGCAGCCCAGCGGCCGGACAATCTCCCCCAGCGCTCGCGCAAATGCGGCCGGCACGAGCGCGGACTCGTCGGCGTAGCGAAT
>Ga0181521_10000340_pt1 | contig 56273 bp, 54 predicted proteins | sample PEATcosm2014_Bin_32_FD_119764 | JGI IMG/M metagenome (GOLD analysis project Ga0181521, IMG submission 119764) | Peatland microbial communities from MTU Mesocosm Facility, Houghton, MI, USA - PEATcosm2014_Bin02_60_metaG | ecosystem: Environmental > Terrestrial > Soil > Wetlands > Peat | place... | reverse complement strand
CGTCGACTTCCACGACGCCCCGCTCCGGGTTACGGGTTTCCGGCCAGTCCTCCAGGGGCATCCCACGCGCCGCGACGAACAGGCCCATGTCGGGAAAGCCCGCGCCGCGGTTGCCCAGGTTCGGCACGCAGAAGACACGCGGCTTCAGCCGCTCACCCGCCGCGTTCAGCGCCCCGGTTAGCGCGCCGTAGTAGCTGATCTCGCCAGTTCCGGCGCGGGTGGCGCGGATGCGGGCGATTTCGGCGAGGTAGTCAGAGAGGATTTGCTGCGGCATCTGTCGCCATCGTGGCGGCGCAGGGCACCGTTTCGCAATAGCCCCCGACGCTGCGACGGCATCATGCACGCCGGGCGTCCGCCGAATCTGCCCTGCTGACAGGGGCGCGACCACGCTATACTGCCGCCATGCCCCGATTCGTCCCCGGCCAGCCCGACCTGTTCGCACCCGCCGCCGAACCCGCCCCCGAGCCGCCGCCCCCCGCGCGCCCGCCGCTTGACGAACTCGCCGACCTGCTGGCCGAGTTGCGGGCCGCGGAGCGCCTGCCCTGGCCGAACCTCACCGTGGCCGCGGCCGTAGAGCAACGCTACCTGGGCCTCGCCCGTATCGCCGGCGCCGAAGGCCAGAAACTCGCCGCGGCGATCATGGATGAGGCCGAACGCTTGTTCGCGGCGGACGAGCGGGAGGCCGCGAACCGCTACGTGTCTGCCGAATTGCGGGCCGATTAGTGCTCTCCGCTGCTTGTCCCGTAGGCCCTTCGGCAAGGGTCTGTTGCGGTTGAAACAGCGCTCGCATCGCTTCGCCGCGCATCGGCCGTAACCCCCCCCGCCGATCGCACGCGCAACCACCTCCGCGCCGAGACCAGCGAACACCAGGCGATCCCGGCAACGCCCCGCTGTCATCCGCCAGCCAATCTCCCGGCACCGTCCCACCGCCTTGCCCCCGTCCCACCGCCTTGCCCCCGGCCCGCCCCCGCCGCACTATCCGCCCCCGATGAGCGAGACTCTGCTGGACGTGAAGGGCATGAACTGCCCGCTGCCGGTGCTGCGGGCCAACCGCGCGCTGCGTTCCCTGGCGCCCGGCGCGCGGCTGCGCGTGCTGGCGACCGACCGCGCCGCCGTCGCCGACTTCCATGCCTTCTGCCGCGAAACCGGCCACGCCCTGCTGGCCTGGAGCGAGGAAGCCGGCGTGTTCAGCTTCGTCATCCGCCGCCGGCCGGACCAGCCGCCAGAGCAGAAGGAGGCGTGAGGTGCCGACCGCGCTGATCACCCATCCGGCCTGCCTGGACCATGACAACGGCCCCTACCACCCGGAATGCTCCGAGCGCCTGCGCGCCGTGCTCGCTGCGCTGGAGGCGCCGGAATTCGCCGACCTGCTGCGCGAGGCGGCGCCGGAAGCGACGCTGGAGCAACTCCAGCGCGTGCATCCGGCGAATTATGTCGAGGCGATCCTGGCGATCCGTCCGGAACTCGGCGAAAGCGTGCAGCTCGACGCCGATACGTCGATGAGCAACGGCAGCGCGGAGGCCGCCTTGCGCGCGGCCGGTGCGGCAGTCGCCGGCGTGGACGCGGTGATGGAAGGCTGGGCGCGCGCCGCCTTCGCCGCGGTGCGTCCGCCCGGCCATCACGCCGAGCCGGCCCGCCCGATGGGCTTCTGCCTGTTCAACAACGCCGCCGTCGCCGCGCTGCACGCCCGCGCGCGGTGGGGCGTGCAGCGCGTTGCGGTGGTGGATTTCGACGTGCATCACGGCAACGGCACGCAGGCGATATTCGAACAGGACGCCGACCTGTTCTATGCGTCGTCGCATCAGAGCCCGTGTTATCCCGGCTCCGGCGACGCGTGGGAGCGCGGTGCGGCGAACAACGTCGTCAACGCGCCGTTGCGCCCGGGCGACGGCAGTGCCGCGTTCCGCGCGGCCTGGGGCGACATCATCCTGCCGGACCTCGACCGTTTCGCGCCCGGCCTGCTGATCGTTTCGGCGGGCTTCGACGCGCACAAGCTCGATCCGCTGGCCCAGCTCCGGCTGGAGACCGCGGACTATGCCTGGATCACCGACGAGCTGGTACGGCTGGCCGAACGGCATTGCGGCGGACGGCTGGTATCGGTGCTGGAAGGCGGCTACGACCTGGACGCGCTGGCGGCGGCGGCGGCGGTGCATGTGCGCGGCCTGATGCGGGCGTAATACGCGCCTTGGGAGGGAACAACGAATGTCGGATGCCAAGCGCTCGCCGCCCGATGTGAGCGGCCTGTCGTTCGAGGACGCGCTGGCCGAGCTGGAACAGATCGTGCGCGGCCTGGAGAGCGGCCAGCAGAGGCTGGAAGACGCGATCAACGCGTATGAACGCGGCGCCGCGCTGCGCCGGCATTGCGAGGCCAAGCTGGCCGAGGCCGAGGCGCGCGTCGCCGCCATCGTGCAGCACGCCGACGGTTCGCTATCAACGCGGCCGCTGGAATAGCCGTGGACCGCCGCTCGTCCATAACCTCTCCCGCCTGCGGCGGGAGAGGTCGGCGCGCAGCGCCGGGTGAGGGTGCCGCGGCCCGCACCCGGCCTTCCCCGCGCGGCATGGCGCACAAGCGCCTTGGACGCCGCGCCACCCGCACCCTCGTCGCTGCGCGCCTCGACCTCTCCCGCATAGCGGCGGGAGAGGTTGCCTGACGATGGACCTTCTGGTCCCCATCGCCCAGGCGCTGCTGAGCGGCGTCCTTGTGGGCGGCGTGTACGGCCTTCTTTCGATCGGCTTCAGCCTCGCCTTCGGCGTCATGCGCATTGTGAACTTCGCGCACGGCGACCTGGTGATGTACGGCATGTATGCCGGCGTGGTCTCCGCCGGCCTCGGCATCGATCCGCTCACCATCATCCCGATCAGCTTCCTCCTCATGGCCTTGCTCGGCGCCGCCCAATACATGCTGGTGTTCCGCCGCTTCGTCGGCCGCGCCACGTTGCAGCAATTGCTGGCGGCGATCGGCCTCGGCCTCGTGCTGCAAATGCTGGCGCAGATCGTGTTCGGCGCCGACACGCGCTCGGCGCCGTCGATGTTCAGCATGCGGTTCGTCACCATCGGCCCGCTGTTCGTCTCCGCCGCGCAAGTGGTCGCCTGCGCCATCGCCGTGCTCGCCACCATCGGCGTCGAACTGCTGCTGTTGCGCACGCGCTGGGGCAAAGCAGTGCGCGCGGTCGCCGACGACATCGAGACCGCCGAAATCGTCGGCCTGAGTTCGCAGGCGATCAACATATCCGCCTTCGCGCTGGCCTGCGGCCTGGCCGGCATCGCCGGCACGGTGATGGTGACCTACTACCCGACCGATCCGTCGAAGGGCCTGCTGCTGATGCCGATCGCCATCATCGCCACCACGATCGGCGGCCTGGGCAGCATCCGCGGCTCGTTCCTCGGCGGCGTGTTCTGCGGCGTGGTGCAGCAGTTCACCGCGATGCTGTGGAGTTCCGCGTTGCAGGACGTGCCGCTCTACATCCTGCTGCTGTTCTTCATCGCCTATCGCCCGACCGGCATGTTCGGGCTGCGGACCGAGTAGCATGCCGACCGGCGCCGCCATCGCCCCGCGCCCATTCGCCCCGCCACGCGCGCGGCTGCGCGTCTGGCCGCTGATCCCGCTGTTGCTGGTGGCGCTGCTGCCGGTGCTGCCCGGCGTGAACAACTACATCCTGGCGGTGACGGTGCGCGCGCTGATCTTCATCGCGCTCGGCCAGGCGTGGAACATCGTGGCCGGCATCGGCGGGTTGTTGTCGCTGGGGCACGGCGTGTTCCTTGGCCTCGGCTGCTACGTCACCGGCATCCTGTTCAACGATCTGGGCGTGCCGCCGTGGCTGGGCGTGCCGGCCGGCATGGTCGTCGCGTGCCTCGTTGCGCTGGTGATGGGCGGAATGACCCTGCGCATGCGCGGCGTGTTCTTCGCGCTCGCCACCGTCGCGGTGTCGCTGGCCTGCGACCAGCTCGCCCGGCATTACGTGGACCTGACCGGCGGCGACAACGGCCTGGCACTGACCTTCCTGGGCACGTCGCTCTGGGCGATGCAGTCGCGCTCGCCGGCGCCGTTCGTCTATGCCGGGCTGGTGTTCGTCGTCGCGTTCTACTGGATCACGCGGTTCATCCTGGCCAGCCGGTTCGGGTTGGAGATGCGCGCGGTGCGCGACGACGAAGTCGCGGCGGCCGCATCCGGCGTGCGCGTGTTCCGCACCAAGCTGCTGGGTTTCATGATCAGCGCCGCGATGACCGCACTCGCCGGCGGGCTGTACATGCAATATTACCAGGCGATCGATCCGGAATCCGCATTCGGCCTGGGCCAGGCGATCCAGTTGCAGTTGCCCGCGCTGATCGGCGGTCTTGGCACCGCGGCCGGTCCGATCCTCGGCGGCGCGTTGATGACCGTGTTGTCGGAAGCGACCAACTGGGGCTCGACCAAACTCGGCCTCGTCGGCGTGGACATCCTGGTTTACGGGCTGGTGCTGTTGCTGGTGGTGTTATGGGCGCCCGGCGGCATCGTCGGCATGCTGAGGCGGCGATGACCGCGCCGGCCCTGGAGGTGCGCGGCATCGCCAAGCGCTTCGGCGGATTGCTCGCCCTGCGCGACGTGTCGTTCAGCGTGCAGCCGGGCGAGGTGATGGGGCTGATCGGCCCGAACGGCGCCGGCGAATCCACGCTGTTCGAAATCGTCAGCGGCAACCTGGTGCCGACTTCCGGCCAGGTGCTGTATTTCGGCGAGGACTGCACGGCACTCCCGGTGCATCGTCGGCGGCGTGCCGGACTGTGCCGCACGTTTCAGAAGGTGCGCCTGTTCGATACGCTAACGGTGCGGGAGAACATCGCCGTCGCCGCGCGCCAGTCGCTGCCGCCGGGTGGCGATTGGCAGGCCGAGGTGGCGTCGGTGCTCGAGCGGATGCGCCTGGGCAAGCAGGCCGACCGGCTGCCGGCGCAGATCACCCTGGCCGACCGCAAGAAGGTCGAGATCGGCCGCGCGATCGCCGGGCATTGCCGGGTGCTGCTGCTGGACGAAAGCCTGTCCGGGCTGACGCATGACGAGGCGGAGGAACTGATCGTCGAGATCATGGCGCTCAATCGTGCCAGCGGCATCACCGTGGTGGTGGTGGAGCATGTGCTGTCGGTGCTGGCGAAAATGGTCGGGCGCCTGGTGGTGTTGCACAACGCGACGGTGATTGCCGACGGCACGCCAGCGGACGTGGCGCACGATCCGCAGGTGATCCAGGCGTATCTCGGCACGCGGCAGAGCGCGTTCCGTGGATCGGCTGCGAGCGGTGCGGGGAAGAAATGATGAAAGTGACGAAGACTCCCCCTCCCCTTGAGGGAGGGGGTTGGGGGGAGGGGTTCGTGCGCCACCGACCCCTCCCCCCAACCCCCTCCCTCAAGGGGAGGGGGAGGACTGCGGAACCCTACCAATGACCCTGCTGTCGGTCGAAAACCTGAGCGTGGCGTATGGCGATATGCTCGCCGTGCACGACGTGTCGTTCTCGTTCGACTCCGGCGAGGTGTTCGTGCTGCTGGGCGCGAACGGCGCCGGCAAGACCAGCATCCTGCGTTGCATCTCCGGACTGGTGCCGGCGCGCTCCGGCGGTGTCGCGTTCGAGGGGCGATCGCTGCAAGGCAAGCGGCCGCATGAGGTGGCGCGCTCCGGCATCGCCCACGTGCCCGAAGGACGCCGCGTATTTCCCAACCTGTCGGTCGAGGAGAACCTGGTCGTCAGCTTCATCCGCGCCCGCACGCAGGATCCGATCGCAACGGCGCTCGACGCCGTGTACGAGACGTTTCCGCGCCTGCGCGAGCGGCGACGCCAGCTTGGCGGCACGTTGTCGGGTGGCGAGCAGCAGATGCTGGCCATCGGCCGGGCGATGATGAATTTTCCCGGGCTGCTGATGTTGGATGAGCCGTCGCTCGGCCTGTCGCCGGTGATGGCCGATCTGGTGTTCGAACGGCTGGCGACGATCCGCGCACACGGCACCACGATCTTGCTGGTGGAGCAGAATGCCACTTGCCTGGAACTGGCGACGCATGGCGTGATCTTGCAGACTGGCCGGGTGCTGATGGTCGGCGGCCAGGCCGCCTTGCAGGATTCCGAATTCGTGCGCCGGGCTTATCTCGGGGTATAGGCAGACGACAAGAACAACGCGCAATACCGCGCGAACGTTGGAGGAAACGACTATGCGGATATCACGTCGGGAGAGTCTCGCCGCGTTGCTGACCGCGGCGGCCATGGTTGGCGCGCCGCGCATCGGACGCGGCGCGGAGGCGGAGATCGTCATCGGCGCGCCGAACTCGCTCACCGGCGGCTTCGGCGAGAACGGCCAGCGCGGTGTGTGGGGTTTCCTGATCGCGGCCGATCAGATCAATCGCGAGGGCGGCATCAAGGCGCTCGGCGGTGCGAAGCTGAAGGTCATCGTCGCGGACACCACCACGGAAAACCCGACGCAGGGCGCCAGCGTGACGCGGCGCATGCTGGATCAGGACGGCGCGGTGGCCCTGTACGGGTCCACAGCCAGCGCCATTACCATGGCGGCGCAGGTGGAGGCCGAGAAGGCGCGCGTGCCGATCGTTACCTCGTCCTATGCCGATCCGCTGGTGAAGCGCGGCATGAAATACACCTTCAAGATGACCGCACCGGGCAGCGCGATCTGGAATTTCGCCATGGACGCGGTGTGCGACATGCTGAAGGCGCAAAACGGCAAGCCGCCGTCATCCGGCGCGATCTTCATGGGTCCGGATGCGGTGAGCGTGGCGGTATCGAAGGCACTGCCGCTGGAGGCGCAGCGCATCGGCCTGCCGATCGTCACGCATGTCGATTTCCAGGGCAATTTGAGCGATCCCTCGGTGGTCGTCTCGCCGATCATGCAGAAGAAGCCGGACGTGATTTTCCTCAGCGCCTTCCTCGACGACGCGGTGCTGATCCTGCGGACGCTGCGCGGGCTTGGTGTGAAGACGCCGGTGGTGGCGGCGGGCGGCGTATCGTCGGACTCCGCCGGCAAGACGCTGGGTGCGGCGGCTGACCAGGTGTTCATGCCGTGGAGCTGGAACTGGGACCTGCCGGTGCCGGGCGAGGGGCCGTTGGTCGAGATGTACAAGCAGGCGCACGCGGACGCGCCGTATCCGCCGAACAACGAGCAACTTGGAATGGGCTACGCGGCCGGGATCATTCTACGCCAGGCGCTGGAGAAGGCGGCGAGCCGCGACAGCACCAAGATCCGCGACGCCCTGGCCGAGGGCGACTTCACCGACCTGCCGATTCCCGGCAAGCGTGCGGCGTTCGATGAGACCGGGTTGAACAAGTACGCGGCCCTGATCCTGACGGAATGGAGCCAGGGCAATGCACATACGGTGTGGCCGAAGGACATGCAGGCGATGCAGCCGGTGCTGTGACTGCCTGTCCCGCTGTACGGAGTCGTGCCCCATAGGCGTCAGGTTAACCGGGACGCGGAGAAGAAAACTCCCCCTCCCTCAAGGGGAGGGGGAGGCTGATATCGCCACCGCGCGACCTTATCCTGACGCCTATGGGGTCGAGCCCCGCGCGGCCTAACCGGAGGGTGAGGGTGCGGCGAGCCAGCTCGCTCGCCATGTCACCGCCGTCGCATGAAACCCGCGCCGAGCAGCACGACACCCAGCACCAGCGCGCCGCCGGCGACGACCGGCGGAACGAAGTGCGATTCATGTTCGGTGGAATTCACCTGCACCGGCCCGACCTTCGCCACCTGCTCGGTGTGTTGCGTGGTGAATTCGGGAATTGCCAGCCCGACAATCCCCAGCAATGCCAGAATCGCCCCGGCAATCATCAGCGCACTCATCGAAGATCGCACGAGAACCTCCTTTGTTTGGTAGGGCAACCTAGGCGGCGGCGATGGGGTCTGCGAGGCGGGTCGCCATCAACTCCGCATGTTCAACCTGTAACGACACCGGAGGCAACGGACGGCGCGGCGGTTCCTAACGGAAAATCAGGCGTCGTAGCCCTCGATGATGATCAGGTTGGCTTCCGCGCGGCCGTCGCGCAGCGCTTTTGCCGCCGCATATTCCGGCGAGTGGTAGCACGCCAGGGCGGTGTCGTAGTCCTTGAACTCCAGCACAATGTTGCGTGATCGCGGCTTGCCTTCCGGTGCCTCGAACCGCCCGCCGCGCACGATGAAGCGGGCGCCGTATTTCTGAAATGCCGCGGCGTTGGCCGCAACGTAGTCCTTGTAGCCTTCGGGATCGGTCACATCGACGCCGGCGATCCAGTAGCCCTTGGCCATGGCTTGCCTCCCCTATTGATGCACGCGGTCGCCCAGCAACGCCGCGAGAGTCGGTTCCATCGCTGCCGCCAGCAAGGCCTGGCCCTGCGCGGTAGGATGCAGCGGCGGATCGGGCGGCGTGTGCCTGGGATCGAAAAACAGGTCGCGATCCAGTTTGTCCCCCCGCATGAAGACGTGGCCGACGTCCAGGAAGGTCACCGCGCCGCCATGCGGATATTCCTGCGCCAGTCGGCGATTCACCGCGAGCGCCGTCTCGGTGACCCAGTCGGAGCGCTGTGACGGCAGGATGCCAAGCAATAACAGTTTGGTGGTGGGTAGCCGATGGCGCAACTCGCTCACGATGGCGTCGATGCCGAGCATCGTGTCGTCGGTGGACCAGTGCACGCGCCCGAGATTGTTGGCGCCGATCAGGATCACCGCGACCTTGGGGGCAATGTCGCTCGCCTCGCCATGGTCGATGCGCCACAGCAGGCTGGCGGTGGTGTCGCCGACGAAGCCCAGGTTCACCGCGTTGCGGTCGCCGTAGAAGCGTTGCCAGACCGGGGAAAAATCCATCCAGGGCGGCGGTCCGGAGCGTTCCCAGTCCTGGGTGATGGAATCGCCGTAGAACACCAGCGCCGGGTGGCGGTCGCGCAGTTCCGCCTGCTTGGCGTCAAAGCGTTCGCGCCACCATGACAGGTCCATGCGGCTGATCGGCGTCGCGGCGAGGACGCCACGCGAATCCGCGGCGGGCGTTGCAAGCAGCAGGGCGAGAAGTACGATAAATATACCTCTCCCTCTCCCGCCGGAGAGGTTTTTGAAAACGCGCATCATGCGGCCACGGCCGCCAGCAGCGAATCGCAGATATGCGCGACATCCGCCGCGGTCAGGTCGGGATGGATCGGCAATGCGAGAATCCGCTCCGCCAGGTCTTCCGACACCGGCAGCGTCACCCCGTCGTGCTGGTCGCGATACGCGGGCTGGCGATGCAGCGGACGCGGATAGTAGATCGCTGTCGGCACGCCCGCCGTTTTCAACGACGCCTGCACCAGTTCGCGCTCGGCCGCGTCGCGCAGCAGGATCGCGTAGATCGCCCATGCGCAGGTGCTGTGCGGCACGCGCGCCGGCGTCACCACCGCGTTGCCCAGCCGCGAATCGTAGATGCGGGCGATCCGCTCGCGGGCGGCAAGCTCCTCGGGAAACACCGTCAACTTGGCCAGCAGCACCGCCGCCTGCATCGTATCGAGCCGCCCGTTCATCCCGGTGCGCAGCACTTCGTAGCGCGTGGTGCCCTCGCCGTGGGTGCGCAGGCTGCGATACAGCGCCGCGCGCTCGTCGCTCTCGGTGAACAGCGCGCCGCCGTCGCCGTACGCACCGAGCGGCTTGGACGGGAAAAAACTCGTGGCGGTCGCGTCGGCCGCGGCGCCCAGCGCGCGGCCGCCCAACGTACAGCCGAAGCTCTGCGCCAGGTCGTCCAGCGTGAACAGCCCCTCGCGCGCGGCGATGTCGCGCAAGGCCGGCCAGTCCGCCGGCTGGCCGAACAGATCCACCCCGATCAGCGCGCGCGGCCGCAATTTCCCTGCCGCCCGCACATCGGCAATACGCCGTTCCAAATGCGCCGGATCGATCTGGAACGTGCGCGGATCGACATCCACGAACACCGGCGTGGCGCCGAGCACCAGTGGCACCTCGGCGGTCGCGGTATAGGTGAAGGCCGGCAGGAACACCGCGTCGCCGCGCCCGATGCCTTCCGCCATCAGCGCGATCTGGATCGCGTCGGTGCCGGAACTGACGCCGATGCAATGCCGTGCGCCGCAGAACTTCGCCAGGGCGGCTTCCAGTTCCGCCACCTCCGGTCCGAGGATGAACTGGCAATGCGCCAGCACCCGATCCAGCCGCGTGCGCAGATCGGCGGCGATGCGCGCCTGCTGCGCCTTGAGGTCGAGGAACGGTACGGCGCGATGTGCGGACTCAGTCATTCGGGTAACTCGCTTGGCAATTCGAGTGTGTGGTGGGAGTGAGGCTCCCACCGCTGGGCAAGCGCCTGCGCGCGGCAAAGCAAGAATTTAACACGGAGACAGAACGAGAGCCACGGAGGGCCACGGAGGTGAATTTCGGTGCCGCGGAGCAGGAATCGCTTCTCCGTGGCCCTCCGTGGCTCTCGTTCTGTCTCCGTGTTAAAAACCTTGCGGTGCCGCCCGCGTGCACCCGCCGCGGGGCGACCCGCCGACCACCGGACATCACACCCCTGCTCATCGGATCGCCGCACCTTCGGCACGCGTGTCACCGCTCGCCCCATCGGCATTGTGGGCGAACTCGGGAACCAGCCGGCCGAGCAAGGTCAGCGCCAACCGCGCCTGGCCACCGCGGCAGGCCGTCGCGATCTCGTCCACCGCGCGGCCGACGATCGCCGGATCGGCGGTGCGCGGGGTCGCCATCAGCAGCCCGGCGTGCCCCGTCGGCACCGGCGGCTCGTGGCCGTGGAACAACTCCTCGTGCAGCTTTTCCCCCGGCCGCAGCCCGGTGAACCGAATCTCCACATCCTGCTCCGGCTGCAACCCGGCCAGCCGGATGATCTGCCGCGCCAGGTCGACGATCTTCACCGGCTCGCCCATGTCGAGCACGAAAATGCCGCCCTCGCGCGCGGCCGGCAGATCGGCGTCGCCGACGCCCAGCACGCTGGCCTGCAACACCAGCCCCACCGCCTCGCGCACCGTCATGAAATAGCGGCGCATGTCCGGATGCGTGACGGTCAGCGGGCCGCCGCGCGCAAGCTGGCGCTGGAACAGCGGCACCACCGAGCCGGTGCTGCCCAGCACGTTGCCGAACCGCACGGTGATGCAGCGCATGCCCTGGCCGGTGGTGCGGGCAGCGTCGCGCGAATGCGCGCGAGCATCGATATCCAGCGCCTGGCAATACATTTCCGCCAGCCGCTTGGACGCGCCCATCACCGAGGTCGGGTTCACCGCCTTGTCGGTGGAGATCAGCACCATCGCCTGCGCGCCGACCGCGCGCGCCGCGTCGGCGACGTGGCGGGTGCCGGCGGCGTTGGTCAGCAGCCCCTCCAGCGGGTTGTCCTCGACGATCGGCACGTGTTTCAGTGCGGCGGCGTGGAACACCAGTTCCGGCCGCAGCGCCTCGAACACGGCGCGGATGCGTGCCTCGTCGCGGATGTCGGCGATCAGCGCGTGGCGGCGCACCTGCGGATGGGTCTCCGCCAGCTCCAGGTCGATCTGCCACAGCGCGTATTCGCCGTTGTCCAGCAGGATCAGCGTCTCCGGGCCGAACGCGGCCACCTGGCGGGCGAGTTCGCTGCCGATGGTGCCGCCGGCGCCGGTGACGATGACGCGGCGGCCCTGGATCAGCCGCGCCATGCCGTCGCGATCCAGCGGTACCTGCGGGCGGTTGAGCAAGTCCTCGATGGCCACCGGCCGCAGTTCCAGCAGGGGACCCGCGGTGGTGGCGCCGGCGGGGCTCAAGGCGGTCGGACGCGGCGCGCGGCGCACGGTCAGTCCGAAGCGTTCGGCCTGGGTCACCAGGGCGGCAAGGTCGGCACCCGACAGGTCGGGCGTGGTGATCACCAGTATGTCGGGCAAACGGCCCTCGGCGGCGAGCCGCTCCAACACCGCGGCGGCGTCGGCGTGCGAGCCGAGGATCGGCTGGCCCTGGATGCGTCGTCCGGTTTGCCGCGACCCGATCCCCAGCAATCCCTCGACCCGGAAGCCCTGGCGGCGGTCATGCGCCATCGCGCGCAGGAACAGGTCGGCGTCCTCGCCGGAGCCGACCAGCAGCACCGAGCGCGTCGCGTCCTCGCGCGGCCGGCTGGCGGCGCGGTTGAGCGAGCGGCGGTAGGCGACGCGGGGGACGCCGAGCATCACCAGCAGGGTCAGGGCATAGACGATGGCAAACGCCGGATTGGGTGGGCTGAGCCCGGCCAGAGCCAGCACCGCGGCGAACAGCACCGCACCGACCGCGCAGGAGGCCGCCACGGTCAGCAGGTCGTCGATGCCGGCGAAGCGCCAGTATTGCAGCGAGAGGCGGAAGGGCAGGCCGGCCAGCAACAGCGTCGCGGCGCCGAGCGGCAGCAGCCAGAGCGGCGAGAAGGCGGCGCCGGACGGGTCGGCGATCCAGCGCGCCACCGGCACGGCGGCCGCGGAGAGCATGCCGTCCAGGGCGACGTTGACGGCGATCCTGATCAGCGAGCGTGCCGCGGCCATGCCGCCCCTATAGCCGAAGGGGGCTGCCCGGCATACCGGGTCGGCGGGCAACGTATTGTTTCAGGAGGCCGGTTGGGCTGATACTGCGGCGGCGTCGGACGGCGGGCGGAGCCGGCCCGGGCCGGCACTATTGCTGCAACAGTTCAAGGACGGGTGGCGGTGCCGCTACCCGCACAGGGAGTGGTTCACGTCATGAGCAAGAAGATTTCGCGGCGCGGCGCGTTGAAGTTGGCCGCCGCCGCCGGCGCGTTGCCGTTGGTGCATATCCGCACCGCCGGCGCCGCGGGCAAGTTGAAGCTGGCGCTGTGGGACCATTGGGTGCCCACCGGCGACGCCGCGATGAAGCAACTGGTCGATGCCTGGGCCGAGAAGAACAAGGTCGAGGTGGAACTCGATTTCCTCACCGCGATCGGCAACAAGATCAACATCACCATGGCGGCCGAGGCGCAGGCCAAGACCGGGCACGACGTATACGCGTTCGATTCGTGGACCGTGCAGCAATATGGCGAAAGCCTGGTGCCGATGGACGACGTGATGCAGCGTCTCATCGCCAAATACGGCAAGCTGGGTCACGCCTATGAATATCTCGGCGTTTCCAAGGGGCATTGGCTGGCGGTGCCGGTGGGCTGGGGCTCGGCGCCGCTGACGCCGTGCGCGCGCATCAGCCTGCTGAAGAAGTTCGCCAATATCGACGTGCAGGCATGGTATCCGGCGCACGAGTCGACGCCGGACGCGGCGAAAGATTGGACCTATGACACGCAGTTGAAGTTCGCCGAGGCTTCGCTGAAGAACGGCATGCCGATCGGGTTCGGCTGCGGCTCGGGCAGCACCGATGCGAACCAGACCTGGGGCGCGACGTTCGGCGCGTTCGGCGCCGACCTGGTGGACGCCAAGGGCAACATCGTCATCGACTCCGACAACGTGATGGCCTGCATGGAATACTGCGCCAAGATGGTGAAGTTCATGCCACCGGATGCGGTGAGCTGGGACGACGCTTCGAACAACCGCGCGCTGATTTCCGGCAAGGCGGCGCTGATCTGGAATCCGCCGTCGGCCTGGGCGGTGGCGAAGCGCGATGCGCCGGACGTGGCGGCGGATTGCTGGACCTTCCCCAATCCGTTGGGACCGAAGGGGCGGCTGGTGCCGCACCGGCCGTATTTCTGGGGCGTCTGGTCGTTCTCGACGAACCAGACCGCGGCGAAGGAGATCATCGAATACCTGTCGCAGCGCGAGCAGGTGGAGGCACTGGCGGCGGCGGTTTCGGGGTATGACATTCCGCCGTTCGAATCGATGTCGGATTTGAAGATCTGGAGCGAGGTCGAACCGCCGAAGGGCACGATCTACAACTATCCGGTGCGGCCGTGGCACAAGGCGGAATACTATGTGCCCGGCTCGTCGGCGCCGCCGGAAATCGCCACGCAGATCTGGAACCGCTACCTGTACCCCGGGATGGTGTCGCGGCTGCTGTCCGGGCAGACGATCAAGCAGTCGATCGCCTGGGCGAAGGACGAACTGGAAGGCTTCACGCGCTGAAGGTTGGTTGCCGGCTCCCGGTCCGCGCGGTGCGGGCCGGGGGCGAGAAACCGGGGCGGGCTGTTCGGAACCGGTCAGCCGTCCCGCGCCTATTCGGCACGAGCGTGTAGCGGCCGGATCAACGCTTCCGCCGGGATGTGCCATTCCCGATACAAGCGATAGGCTTGCTCCATGGTCAGGCCTCGGCGCCCCGCAAGGATTTCCGATGCCCGCGAGCGCGAGCCGAGCAGCTTTGCCAGGTCGGCTTGCGTGTAACCCGATTGCTCCATGCGGATTCGGATCGCCTCGACCGGATCAGGGGCTTCTATCGGCCAGTATTTGGTCTCGTAGTTCTCGATCAATGCAGCGAGCACGTCGAATCGCTCCGCTTCTTGTGTGCCGGGCGGGGGCTGATGCCTGAAGTACTGCTCAATCTCGGCGAGGGCCCAGTCGTAGTCGGCTTCGGTCCGCAGGGGCCGGATATCCATGTTCATCATACCGTCTCCGGATTGATCCTGTCGTATTCCGCATGGGTGCCGATGAACTTGATCAGCACCCGCTTGTAGGCATAGGCAACGTGCACGATCACGCGGTATCTGTTGCCGGCCACGTCGAATATCAGGCGGTTGTCAGCGACGAAATCGACCGTGGCGCCAAATTCTGCCTTCACCGCCGCCGGACCGGACCATGAAGACCTGCTGACTGCGGCATGCCATGCGCGGAGGGGAGCTTCCGCTTGCGGATGCCGAACCCAGAAGAGCTTCAAGGTCCGTTTGGCGATGATCTGCACCGGAGCGGATATAGGCCGTTCCCAAATGTGGAACAAGTGCTTTCTGGGCACGCCAGCAGCGGCCTTGCTTCATTGCGCGCTGACGTCCGTGCCGCTGGTGGGTTGGAGACAAAAACGTCGGGATGCGCGATACGGCAACGGGCGCCACCCCCAGTGTCGGACGCCACCGCAGGACTCGGACCCCGCCATGTTATTCGAAATCGTCGACGCAATCGCCCATCCCGACCACACCGTGACCATCACCTGGTCGGATGGCGCGCGCGGCGTTGTCGATTTCCTGCCGATCATCGATCGGGGCGGCTGGTTCACCCCGCTCCGCGACGGCGACTATTTTGCCGCCACCATGATCATCCTGGTCGGCGGCGCCGGACTGACCTGGCCGGAGGAAATCGACTACGCGTCCGACGCTCTGCGCCGCGACGCTTTTCCGCACGGACTGCCAGGGTAGCCAAGCGCCGGTGACACTCAGTTCATCGGCGCCGCGCAGGCCGCGAGCGTAATTGCCAGAACCGCCCGGCGCCATAGGCGACCGCGTGCGTCCAATCGTACTGGGAGTGGATCGCCAGCGACTGGTAGACCATCGTGAACCTCCGCGTGGCTGGACACCGGCGCGGATGCTGGTGCAGCGCACCGCGTCTTCCGCGGCGGGTCGTGGCTCGTCGACGCTCGCGTTGTGCGCGCAGGCTACCGTAGCTACCGCGGCCCGGCGAATCGCGGTGGCGACGTCGGCTTTCGCTGTGCCCGAGTTCAGGACTGAGCGACTGCGGATTGAGCGGAGCGAGGTGGCGGGGCAGGCGGCCCGGGCGAGCCGGGAAGGCGCGGAGCGCCCCCCGCCGCCCGGGCTGCCAGCCCGGCCACCCTCGCGGAGCGCCCAGCGAAGGAACGCCGAGCGCAGCGAGGTGGCCGATATTTTGCCACGGCTCCCTCGCACGAGGCCACACTGCCGGCGGTGCTTGATCGTGGGCAGACCGGGCGCCAGTTTCAGGTTATACTGTCACACGAGCAGGTGCCGTCTCAGGAGCTGCCATGAGCACGATCAGACTACACATCCACGTCGCACCCGACCACACGATCAGCGGTGTCGCCCCGGCCGACCTGCCCCCGGGCGAGCACGAGGTGACCGTCGAAACGGGCACTCCGGTGCGTCGCGGCAAGCCGTTCCGCTTCGAGGGCTTCCCCATGGATGACCGCCCGTGGGACGACAGTACCTCGTTGCGCCGCGAAGATATGTATGGCGATGACGGGCGCTGAGGACTGGTTCGTCGACACCAATGTCCTGGTCTATACGTCGCAGATTGACTCGCCCTGGCACGCCAGAGCAGAGACCGGACTCCGAGACGCCGAAGCCGCGGGCGCCGCGCTCTGGATCAGCGGTCAGATCCTGCGCGAGTATCTTGCTACCGTCACGCGCGAACAGCAGGGCCGCCCGGCAGTTCCCCTGACCGAGGCAATCGAGCGCGTCCGGTTCTTCGCTCAGCGCTTCGATTTGGCAGAGGACGGCCCCACCGTTCGCGAACGGCTGCTGTCATTGCTCGCAACCTATCCCGTCGCCGGCAAGCAGGTGCATGACGCCAACATCGTGGCCACCATGCTGGCGAACGGCATTACGCGCCTGCTGACATTCAACATTGCCGATTTTCGCCGGTTCGCCGACCTGATCGCTATCGAGAGCCCCTGACTCGGGGTGGCCGCCTACCGCGATCCAGTCAACAGCCCGTCCACCGCCTCGATCAGCGCGCGTGCCGACTGGGCGCGCTCCAGCGCCAGCTCCTCGGCGACGAGATCCGCCGGGTCCAGTTCCGCCAACGTCTTTTCCGCCTCAGCCAGGCGCTGCTCGCCCACTGTCTTGTCCAGCTCCGCCACGGGCGACACTTCGTTGGCCAGCACGGTGCAGCGCTCCGGCGTCACCTCGGCGAAACCGCCGGCGACGAACAGCGTATCGGTGACGCGATCGCCCTCGTACAGCGAGATCAGCCCACCGCGCAGCATGACGATCATCGGCGCGTGGCCCTCCAGCACGCCCATGTCGCCCTCGGACGCGGGGATCACCACCATGTCCACCGGCCGCGACAGCAGCAGCTTCTCCGGACTGACAATTTCGAGGGCGACTGACATGGGCTTAGTCCTCTACGCAAGGTTCTCCCCCTCCACTTGAGGGAGGGGGTTGGGGGGAGGGGTTGGAGCGGCATGAACCCCTCCCCCCAACCCCCTCCCTCAAGGGGAGGGGGAGTATCTCTCACTCACTCGCTTTACGCGTTCGCCTTCAGCGACTCGCCCTTCTTCACCGCGTCCTCGATCGTGCCGACCATGTAGAACGCTGCCTCGGGCAAATGGTCGTACTCGCCGGCGCAGATCGCCTTGAAGCTGCGCACCGTGTCGGCCACCGGCACGAAGATGCCGGGGAAGCCGGTGAACACCTCGGCCACGTGGAACGGCTGCGACAGGAAGCGCTGGATCTTGCGCGCTCGCGCCACCACCAGCTTGTCCTCTTCCGACAGCTCGTCCATGCCCAGAATGGCGATGATGTCCTGCAACGACTTGTAGGTTTGCAGGATGCGCTGCGTCTCGCGCGCCACCTGGTAGTGCTCGTCGCCGACGATCCGCGGGTCCAGCGAACGCGACGTGGAGTCCAGCGGGTCCACCGCGGGATAGATGCCCAGCTCGGCGATCTGCCGCGACAACACCGTGGTGGCGTCCAGGTGCGCGAACGACGTGGCCGGCGCCGGGTCGGTCAGGTCGTCGGCCGGCACGTAGATCGCCTGCACCGAGGTGATCGACCCCTTGTTGGTCGAGGTGATCCGCTCCTGCAACGCGCCCATGTCGGTGGCCAGCGTCGGCTGATACCCCACCGCCGAGGGAATACGCCCCAGCAGCGCCGAAACCTCAGCGCCAGCCTGGGTGAAACGGAAGATGTTGTCCACGAAGAACAACACGTCCTGGCCTTCCTCGTCGCGGAAATATTCCGCCAGCGACAGCCCCGACAGCCCGACCCGGGCGCGCGCCCCCGGCGGCTCGTTCATCTGGCCGTACATCAGCGCCACCTTGGAGCCTTCGACGATCTTGTGGTTCGCGTCCATCTTGATGACGCCGGCATCGATCATCTCGTGATACAGGTCGTTACCCTCACGGGTGCGCTCGCCGACGCCGGCGAATACCGACACGCCGCCATGCGCCTTGGCGATGTTGTTGATCAGTTCCTGGATGATGACGGTCTTGCCGACGCCGGCACCGCCGAACAACCCAACCTTGCCGCCCTTCAAATACGGCGCCAGCAGATCGACCACCTTGATGCCGGTCACCAGAATCTCGGCCGACGTCGCTTGCTCTTCGAACGACGGCGCCTCGCGATGAATCGGATACCGCTTCTTCGCATTCACCGGCCCCTGCTCGTCGATCGGCTCGCCGATCACGTTCAGGATACGGCCCAGCGTCTCCGGCCCGACCGGCACGGTGATCGGTCCGCCGGTATCGACAACCTCCTGCCCGCGCACCAGGCCGTCGGTGCTGTCCATGGCGATGCAGCGCAGCGTGCGCTCGCCCAGCTCCTGCGCCACCTCCAGCACCAGCGTGTGGTCCGCGAGCTTGGTGTGCAGCGCGTTCTGGATGTACGGCAGCTCGCCATCGAACTGCACGTCCACCACGGCACCCATCACCTGGGTCACGCGTCCGACGATGTTGCTTGCCATATGCCCCTGTCCTCTTGCGATCTCAGACCGCTTCCGCGCCCGAGATGATCTCGATCAGTTCCTTGGTGATGTTGGCCTGGCGCGCACGATTGTAGTTCAGCGTCAGGCGCTTGATCATGTCGCCGGCGTTGCGCGTCGCGCTGTCCATCGCGGTCATCTGTGCCGCCTGGAACCCGGCGGAGCTCTCCAGCAACGCGCGATACACCTGGATCGCCAGCGCCTGCGGCAGCAGACGGGCGAGGATGGTCTCCTCGTCCGGCTCGAACTCGTACACCGCGCCGCCCAGATCCTCCGTCTCGCCCTCGGGCAGCGGCACCGGGATGATCTGTTGCTCTGTGACGACCTGCGAGATCACCGAACGGAAGCGGTTGTAGATGATCGTGGCGCTGTCGATCTCGCCGGCATTCAGCATGTCGGTCACGCGCAGGGCGATCTCGTTGGCGTCGCCGAACTCGACGCGCCGTTTGCCGACATAGTTGATGTCGCCGATCAGCCGGCTGGACAGCTCGCGGCGCAGGTAGTCGCGCCCCTTGCGGCCCACGGCGAGCAATTTGACCGTCTTGCCTTCGGCTTCCAGCCGGCGGGCCACCGCGCGGGTGGCGCGGCCGATGCTGGAGTTGAACGCGCCGGCCAGGCCGCGGTCGGCGGTCACCGCGATCAGCAGGTGCGTCTGGTCCTTGCCGGTGCCGATCATCAGCGGCGGCGCGGTCGGCGAGCCGGCCACCGAGGCCGCCAGCGCGCGCAGCATGCGCTCCATCCGCTCGGCATAGGGCCGCGCCGCTTCCGCCTGCGCCTGCGCGCGGCGCAGCTTCGACGCCGCCACCATCTTCATGGCCGAGGTGATCTTCTGCGTCGATTTGACGCTGTTGATGCGGACGCGAAGGGCCTTCAGGTTAGGCATGTCAAACTCCTCCCCCTCCCCTTGTAGGAGGGGGTTGGGGGAAGGGGTCGCTGCGACCTGCACCAACCCCTCCCCCTGGCCCCCTCCCTCAAGGGGAGGGGGACTGTTACTGCCACCATCAACTGAAGCCCTTGGCGAAGTTGTCGAGGAACGCGATCAGCTTCTTCTCGGTCTCCGGCTTCAGCTCCAGGTCGGTGCGAATCGTCTCCAGGATCGTCGGGTCGCGCGACTTCATCTCGGACAGCAACTGCGCTTCGAATGCGCCGATCCGGCCGACATCGATCTTGTCCAGATACCCGCGCACCCCCGCGAAGATCGCCACCACCTGCTCTTCCACCGGCACCGGCTTGAACTGCGGCTGCTTCAGCAGCTCGGTCAGCCGCGACCCGCGCGCCAGCAACTGCTGCGTCGTGGCATCGAGGTCGGAGGCGAACTGCGCGAACGCCGCCATCTCGCGATACTGCGCCAGTTCCAGCTTGATGCGCCCGGCGACCTGCTTCATCGCCCGCACCTGCGCCGCCGAGCCCACCCGCGACACGGAAATGCCCACGTTCACCGCCGGACGGATGCCGCGGAAGAACAGTTCGGTCTCCAGGAAGATCTGCCCGTCGGTAATGGAGATCACGTTGGTCGGGATGTACGCGGACACGTCGCCCGCCTGCGTCTCGATCACCGGCAGCGCGGTCAGCGATCCGGCGCCATGCTCGTCGCTCATTTTCGCGGCCCGCTCCAGCAGGCGCGAATGCAGGTAGAACACGTCGCCCGGATAGGCCTCGCGGCCCGGCGGCCGGCGCAGCAGCAGCGACATCTGGCGATAGGCGACCGCCTGCTTCGACAGGTCGTCGTAGAAGATCACCGCATGCCGGCCGTTGTCGCGGAAGAACTCGCCCATGGTGCAGCCGGTGTACGGCGCCAGGAACTGCATCGGCGCCGGATCGGACGCGGTGGCGGCGACCACGATGGAGTATTCCATCGCGCCGTATTCCTCCAGCGTCTGCACCAACTGCGCGACGGTGGAGCGCTTCTGCCCGATCGCGACATAGATGCAATACAGCTTCTTCTTCTCGTCAGTCCCGGCGTTGATCGTCTTCTGGTTGATGATCGTGTCGATGATCACCGCGGTCTTGCCGGTCTGCCGGTCGCCGATGATCAGTTCGCGCTGACCGCGGCCGATCGGGATCAGCGCATCAATGGCCTTCAACCCGGTCTGCACCGGCTCGTGCACCGACTTGCGCGGGATGATGCCCGGCGCCTTCACCTCGACGCGGCCGCGCACCACGTCGGTCAGCGGCCCCTTGCCGTCGATCGGCGTGCCGAGCCCGTCGACCACGCGGCCGAGCAAGCCGTTGCCCACCGGCACGTCCACGATCGACCCGGTCCGCGCGACCGTGTCGCCCTCGCGGATCTGCTTGTCGTCGCCGAAGATCACCACGCCGACATTGTCGGTTTCCAGGTTCAACGCCATGCCGCGCAGGCCGGCGCCGGGGAATTCGACCATCTCGCCGGCCATGCAGTTCTGCAGGCCGAACACGCGGGCGATGCCGTCGCCGACCGACAGCACCTGGCCGGTCTCGGCGACATTGGCCTCGGTGTCGAACGCGGCGATCTGCTTGCGCAGGATCTCCGAGATCTCGGCGGGGCGGATCTCCATATCAGGCGGCTCCCTTCATGGCGAACTGCAAGCGCTGCAGCCGGGACTTCAAAGATGTATCGTACAGGCGGGCACCGATGCGCACGACGAGGCCGCCGAGCAAGTCGGGTTCCACCGATTCGTTGATGTTGACGTTGCCGTAGCCGGCCTCGATCAGCCGGGCGCGAAGCTGCTGGCGCTGCACGTCGTTCAGCGGATGCGCCGAGGCGACCTCTGCGGTGATGATGCCGCGGCGATCCGCCACCAGGTGGGCGAAGGCGCGCACGATGTCGCGCAGCGAGCGCAGCCGGCGGTTGGTCGTGATGACGCCGACGAAATCGCGCACCGGCTTGCCGAAGCCTTCATGCTCCAGCACGGCGAGTGCCGCCTTGACCGCGGTGTTGACGTCGATCAGCGGGGATTCCAGCAGACGGCGGAAATCGGCGCTGGCGTCGATCAGCCGGCCGAGGTTTTCCATTTCGGCCACCACCTGGTCCAGCGCGTGGCTATCCTCCGCATGGGCGTACAACGCGGCAGCATAACGGTCGGCCATGCCGCCGCCGGATGCGATGATCGTGCCTTCTGAGGCCACGCGTGTGGTTCCATATGTTGGGGCCGCGCGCGGACGCGGGCGTGGAGCGGGACCGGCGCCCCCTGCCTTCGCAAGGGGCAGGCCTGACCGGCGGCGCGCCTCTAGCATGGGGTCCGGGGTGTGGCAACACGCGGCGAGGCGCGCATTCCTCCCGCTCCCCTTGTGGGAAGGGGGTGGGGGAGCGGAGCATACCGCCAACGACCATGGCTGTACGCACCCCTCCCGCCCCCCTCCCACAAGGAGAGGAGGCGTGTTCGACAGGGTGGCTATCCGCTCCACCCGGCTGTAGCCTGTCGTCATGCCAGCGCAGCGCCCGTTCTGGAAGACCAAGCGGCTGGAGGAGATGACCGACGCCGAGTGGGAATCCCTCTGCGACGGCTGTGGCCGCTGCTGCCTGCACAAGCTGCGCGACGACGCCACCGAGGCACTGTCCTTCACCAATGTCGCCTGCCGCTTGCTCGATCTGCACACCTGCCAGTGCAGCGACTACGCCCATCGCCGCCGGCGGGTGCCCGACTGCGTCCGCCTGACCCCCGCGGAAGTGCGGGAGATCGACTGGCTGCCGCCCTCCTGCGCCTATCGCCGGCTCGCCGAGGGCAAGGACCTGGCCTGGTGGCACCCGCTGGTGTCCGGCGATCCGGAGACGGTGCACCAGGCCGGCGTCTCGGTGCGTGGCCGGGCGATCAGCGAGCGTCGTGCCGGACCGTTCGAACATCACCTCACCGATTGGCCGGGCCGCGCGCCGCGGCCGCGGCGTCCGCTGAAGGAGACCTCATCATGATGCAGAATGCGCTGTTCGGGGGCGTCAACGCCGCCGTGCTGACGCCGATGAACGCCGACCTGTCGGTCGACCTCGACCGCATGGCGGCGCATTGCCGCTGGTTGCTGGCGCATGGCTGCAACGGCCTGGCGGTGATGGGCACCACCGGCGAGGCCAACAGCCTGGGCATCAGCGAACGCATCGCGGTGCTGGAGGGGCTGACCGCGCGCGGCATCCCGGCGACGAAGATGCTGCCCGGCACCGGCACCACGGCGATCACCGACACCGTGCTGCTGACCCGCAAGGCCGCGGAACTGGGCTGCCGCGGCGCCCTGATGCTGCCGCCGTTCTATTACAAGAACCCGTCGGATGACGGACTGCTGGCGTATTTCGGCGAGGTGATCCAGCGCGTCGGTGGCGACATCAAGCTGTACCTCTACAATTTCCCGCAGCAGTCCGCGATCCCGTTCAGCGTGGACTTTATTGCGCGGCTGTTGCAGGCCCACCCGGGCAAGGTGAAGGGCATCAAGGATTCCAGCGGCAACTACGAAAACGGCCTGGCCTATGTGGAGACCTTCGCCCGCGAGGGGTTCGAGGTCTATGCCGGCGACGACACCCTGCTGCGTCCGCTGCTACAGAAGGGCGGCGCCGGCTGCATCACCGCCGCGTCCAACGTGAATTGCGCGATCGCCGCCCAGGTCTATGCCAATTGGAACACCCCGGCGGGCGAGGCGCTGCACGCGACGCTGAGCGCCACGCGCAAGGCGGTGGTGTCGGTGCCGCTGATCCCCGGACTGAAGTCGCTGGTGGCGCGCAACACCGGCGACGCGCGCTGGCTCAACATCCGTCCGCCGCACCTGAAGCTGACCGAGGCGCAGCAGCAGGCGCTGTTCACCGCGTTCGACGCCTGCGGCATAGAACTGGCGAGGGCGGCATAGAGCCGCAGTAAACCTCTCCCGCGGGAGCGGGAGAGGTCGATGGCGCGCCAGCGCCCCGGGTGTGGGTGATCGGGTCGGCACGCATTCCCGCTTTGCCGCATGCCGATCCGATCACGCTCACCCGCCGGCTTCGCTCGTCGCGTCGACCCGCTTCGCGTCGCAACGCCGCGCATGGCGCGGGAGCGGCGATCAGCGTTACCCGATCCCACCACAAACGCCCCCACCGACAACGCCGATGTCACGCCGATGTCGCGCAAAACCGTTGCGCCGCACGTTAATTCTTCTACCGGCTGGCGATCGACTTCGCTACAATGCGCGTCGCCCCCGCAGACCGTGCCGTGCTATGCCGTCCGAAGCCCTCGCGCCGCTCCCGCCCGACCTCAGCCTTGCCGCCAGCAATGTCGTTCCGCTGGAGCTTGCCGGCGGCACCGACTTCCGCCCCAATCCGGAAGATGCGGTATTTGCCGCTTCGGTGCCCGCCGACGTCCAGGACCTGGTCGAAACGCCCTGCCGCGCGCTGGAAGTCGAATACAAAAGCTGGCGCAACCTCGACCACGCGGAAGATCGCGCCGAACTCGCCCGCGACATCGCCGCCCTGGCGAATCACGGCGGCGGCTTCATCGTGTTCGGCTTCCAGGAGCGGACGCTGACGCCGGACGACACCGACCCCTTCCGAACCAATTGCACAACCGAACGGATTGCGGCGATCGTTAGAACTTATCTCGATCCGCCGGTGGAGTTCGATTTGACCCCGGTTGTTTCGGCGGCCGGGGTGGTGCATCCGGTGATCCGGATTGCCGGTCACGGCGCCACGCCGGTCTGTGTCCGGCAGGACGGCCCGATCGTGGGCAACGCAAAACTGGTCGAACGCGGCGCCTATTACATCCGCAAGCACGCGCCGACCGCTGTCGCGCGGCATATCGGCATGCCCTGCCCGCAGAGCAGTAGGATCGAAGTCCCGCAGGAGTGGGCGCCGCTGATCCGCCGCTGCGTCCGCCGCGACCGAGAGGCATTGCTCGGCGCGCTGGAAGCGGCGATCGATGGCCGCGCGCAGGCTCCCGACCTCGCGCAGCGTCTGTTGACCTGGCATCAAGCCGCCCGCGCCGCTTTTCTCCCGCTGGTGCCGCGCAGCCCGGTTGCCGACAGCCTGGCGCGGCGGCACTACGTCTTGTCGTACGGTTTCGATCTGATCCGCCCGGAGACGCTGGAGCCGGCGCAGCTTGCCGACGCGCTGCGCCGCACGGTGTTCGCGTTGCAGCCGCAGTTCCGTTCCGGCTGGAACATGTTCGACCCGCCCTACCGGCGCGCCGTGCAGGCGCGTTTCGTGGTGGATCCGGCAAGCGGGGACGCTGAACAGGACTTCCTCGAAACCGCGTGGCTGCGCGATCGCAACCCGGGCGAGACGGCGGATTTCTGGCGCGTCTCGCCGCGTGGCCTCGCCACCATCATCCGCGGCTATGCCGAGGACATGACGCAATCCCCGCCGCTGCCGCCGATCCGCCCCGGCACCTGCCTGAGCCCGACCTCGCTGACCCAGGAAGTCGCCGAACTGGTCTGCCACGCCCGCGCCTTCGCCCGGCTGTTCGGTGGCGTGCGGCGCGTGGCGTTTCGCTGCGAGTGGTGGGGGTTGGCGGGCCGCGAGCTGTTCGACCTGGACGCGCGTTGGGCGCATCGCGGCCCCGCGCCGGACGATCGCCGCGTGGCAAATGCCCAGGTCCCGGTTGCCACCTTGGCACAAGCCTGGCCCGAGGTCGTGGCCTTGCTCATCGCCCCGGTGCTGCGCGCGTTCGAACCCGACCTGCTGCTCGATGCCGACTGGGTGCGCGCGAACACCTCTCCCGCGTAAGCGGGAAAGGTGTTGTTACGGCACCATCGCCTGAGTGACGCTGCCGACCGTCGCAACCTCCTGCAACCCGCGCAGTATCGTCAGCAACGCCCGTGCCGCGGCCGCCGGCAGCGCAAGCGAGGCGCAATCGAGGAACTTTGCCTCCAGCAGTTCCGCCGGCAGCGGATCGCCCGAACCGCGCCCCACCGCCTGCCGCACCTTCTGCACCAGCACCCGGCCGTCGGTCAGCGTCACCCGCACCTCGGCGCCGAAATGCTCGCGGCTGTCCATGCGCATCTCGGGATGCGGCGCGGCATGGATGCGCGGCAGCAGATCGCGGATCGCCGGGTCGCGAAAACTGTCGCCGATGAAATGCTCCAGCTTCACCGCGCGATCCGTCAGCGCGCGCGCCAGGCAATATTGCACGCTGAACTTGGCATCCAGCGCGCTGTTCGGGTCGGGCCGGTCGGTGTGCGCCAGCCGGCGCGGATGGGTCCAGGAATCCACCCGTTCCACCTGCGCCGGCGTCAGGTCATGTTCGCGCACCAGCATCAGCATCGCATCGACCGCCGAATGCGTGCTGCCGCAACACGGATACTGCTTGATGCCGACGCCGGGCTGTACGATGTCCCACGGCGCCCCCCAGTCGCGCAAAATCATGTCGGCGTCGAAGTTCCCCGCGCCGTTGAACACCAGCAGGAAGCCCTGCTTGTGCTCGAACGCGCCCGGATTGGCGGTGAACCCGTCCGCCGCCAGCAACGCCGCGAACAAGCCGTTGCGCGCGGCATGCCCGACATGCAGCGGCTTGGTCATGGTGCCGAAATTGGCCTTGATGCCGGAGGCGAACGACGCCGCCTGCCCCAGCGCCACCGCGGTGCGCTCTACCGACAAGCGCAGCAGATGGCAGCACGCGGCGGTGGCACCGAAGACGCCAAGTGTCGCGGTCGGATGCCAGCCCTTTTCGTAGTGATGGAAGTTGACGCCGCGCGCGATGCGCGTCTCGGTCTCGAATCCGGCAACGAAGGCGGCGATGAACGCGCGTCCGTCCACGGCACGCGTCTCGGCCAGCGCAAACAACGCTGCCAGGATCGGCGCCGACGGATGCCCGCCCATCGTGTTGCTGACGTCGTCGTAGTCCAAGGCATGCGACGCGGTGCCGTTGATCAGTGCCGCATCCAGCGGCGCCGTGCGCCGATCGGTGCCGAAGATGAGGCACGCGCCGCCCGATGCGCCGCCGGTGGTGACACGATCGACGATGCGCGCGCAGGGCTCGGTCGAGCCGGCCAGCGTGCAGCCGACCGTGTCGAGGATCGCCACTTTCGCCCAATGCACGGCTTCCGCCGGCAGGGCGTCGTAGCTTACGCCGGCGATGCGTTCGGCCAGGCTGCTGGCAATGCTCATTGACGTCTCCTCCACGCGCTGGTGGCGAGTATAGACATGCGTGGCGGCGTATCAGAAGCTCCGCCCGCATCGATCCAGAGGACTCGTCGTCATGGGCCTGACCGCCACATTGTGCGAACGCATCGCTGCGGCGCGCTTCGAGGATCTGCCGGCGGCAGCCGTCGCCGCGGCGCGGCGGCTGGTGCTGGACGGACTGGCGGTCGGCGTCGCCGGCGTGGCGGAGGAAGCTGCCGTGCCGATCATGGCGCGCTGCCTGCGCGAACTCGGCGGCACGCCGTCGGCGACGGCGATCGGCTGCGGCTTGCGTATCGATCCGGTGCGCGCCGCCGCGTTGAACGGCGCCGCGATGCACGTGCTGGATTTCGAACCGATGTGGAGCCCGGCAACGCACGCGTTGTCCACCGCCCTGCCGGTGGCGCTGGCCCTGGCGGAGGCGCGCGGCGCGTCCGGTCGCGACGTGCTGACCGCGCTGGTGAAGGGCATCGAGCTGCAAGGCTGGCTGCGCGAGGCCTCCGGCCAGTACACCCCCGATGTGTTGCAGTTCCATCCTCCGGGTTTGGTCGGCCCGATGGGCGCGGTGGCCGCCGCGTCGCATCTGCTGGGGCTGGACCCCGCGCGCATGGCCTGCGCGTTCGGCATCGCCGGATCGCGCGCCGGCAGCCTGTTCGGCAATGTCGGCACGATGACGAAATCGACGCATTGCGGCCAGGCTGCGGCGATGGGATTGGAGGCCGCGCTGCTCGCCGAAGCCGGGTTCACCGGTGATGCGGCCACGTTCGAATCGCCGCTCGGCTACGCGGCAACATTCCATCGCGGCACCTTCAAGCCGGACGAGCTGTCGCACTATGGCCGCGCACCCTGGCGCGTGGTGCGACCAGGCTATGCGATCAAGATGTTTCCCAGCCAGTTCGGCACGCATTTCGCTATCACCGCCGGGCTGGACCTGCGCGCACGCGTTGCCTCCGCCGATGCGGTCAGCGCCGCGCATCTGGTGGGGCCGAGCATGGCCTATATCGACCGCCCCCGGCCGGATACCGGATTGGCGGGCAAATTCAGCCTGCAATACACCTTCGCCGCGGCATTGCTCGATGGCAAGGTCGGCATCCGCAGCTTCACCGAGGAACGGCTGCACGCGCCGGACATGCAGGCGCTGCTTGGCAAGATCACGCTGCGGCAGGACCTGGCGATTCCCGCGCGGTTCGAGAGCATGCACGTGCTGGCCAGCATCGAACTGACGGACGGGCGCATCCTGGAGACGCGCTGTAACGGCCCGCGCGGCGTGTGGGGCCAGGCGCCGATCTCCGACGCTGAGCATGCCGTCAAGGCGCGCGATTGCCTGGCAGCCGCGCTGTCGCCGGACGCGGTGGAACGCTGCATCGCGCTGGCGACCCGGATCGATGAACTGGCACCGTCGCAGCTAGGCGACTTGATGGCGCTGGTCGGCGTCGCAGCACCGGACTCCAATCCCGACGTTACCCGACATGGCATGGCTTGACCCCATGCGCGTCAGGATAAGCGACCGACCGGGGGAGGATCGTTGTCGCACTGGCCCTCCCCCGTCATGGCTGGGCTTGACCCGGCCATCTATCGCGGCACCACGGCTGCATAGATGGCCGGGTCAAGCCCGGCCATGACGGGGGAGGGCCAGTGCGACAGCAAGCTTCTTCTACCGTCCGGCTTTATCCTGACGCCTATGGGGCTTGACCCGGCCATCGGCACACGGACCATTAGGGGGACGATGGCCGGGCCAGTCCTGGCCAGGAAGCACAAGGACTCGCCGCTTGAAAGGGTGCGCTCATGACGCTTGCTGCACAAATCGCCGAACGCATCCACGCGCTGCGCTTCGAGGACATCACGCCAACGGCGTTGCAATGGACAGGAACGGCGTTCACCGACACGGTCGGCGTGACACTCGCCGGAATCCGGGAGGAAGGCCCGCGCATCCTGCTGCGCCTGCCGGGTATGCCCGGTCCCGGCCCTTGCCTGATCTTCGGCACCGGCCAACGCACCAGCCCGCTGGATGCCGCGCTGATCAACGGCACCGCGTCGCATGCGCTAGATTATGACGACGTATCCGGCGTGATGGGCGCGCATCCCTCCGTCATGCTGATATCTCCCTTGCTCGCGCTGGGCGAAATGCTGGGCAGCAGCGGGCGCGACGTCGCGCTGGCCTACGTCGTGGGCTACGAAACGGAGTGTCGCATCGCGCGCGGCGTGCATTTCCATCACTACGACAAGGGTTGGCATCCGACCGCGACGCTGGGGATCTTCGGCACCGTCGCGGCCGCGGCGCGGCTGCTGCATTTCTCGGTGGACCAGACCGCGGTCGCGCTGGGCCTGGCGGCGTCGTTTGCCTCCGGGCTGAAGGCGAATTTCGGCACGATGACCAAGCCGCTGCATGTCGGGCATAGCGCGCGCAACGGCTTGTTCGCCGCGTTGCTGGTACGCGAGGGCTTCACCGCCAATCCGGGCGCGTTCGAACACAAGCAGGGTTTTCTCGACGTGTTCAACGGCCCGGGAACCTATGACACGGCGCGGATGCTCGCCGACTGGTACGCGCCATTCGAATGTGATGGCGCCGGCGAGCCGGGGTTGAAGCCGTACCCGTGCTGCGGGTCGACGCATGCGTCCATCAACCGCATGATCGACCTGGCGCGCACGCACGACCTGACACCGGACCGCGTCGAGAAGATCGAGATTCTGCCGCATGGCCGGCGATTGCCGCACACCAACAACCCCGATCCGCGCACTTCGTTGGGTGCCAAGTTCAGCATCCAGTATTGCGTCGCGCGGGCGTTGGCGGATCGCGCGGTGAAGCTGGAGCATTTCGAGGGCGACGCACCGTTCGATCCGACGGTGCGCGCGTTGATGGCTCGCACCGAGACACGGCCGCATCCCGACATGGCGGACGATTCGCCGCTGCAATGGGGCTCCGAGGTCGCTGTTACCACCCGTGACGGACAGCGTTTCGCCTCGCGGCTGGATGATTTCGAACGGCTCGGGCCGGGCGCGCGACCGATGACGCGCGAGGAATTGTGGGAGAAGTTCGCCGACTGCGCGCAGCGCTCGTTGCCGCGCCCGCAGATCGCGCCGCTGTTCGACCAATTGGCGCGGATCGCGCAGGTGGAGAATGTGGCAGAGCTGACGCGCCTGATGGAGGTCCGCGGGGCGACACGGGCGGCGCAGGCCGCGTGAACGGGTAATGGGAGAACACGCATGACCGCTGACGAACGCCTCGCCGCGTTGGGACTGACACTGCCGCCGCCGCCGAAGCCGGCCGGCAATTACGTGCCGTTCCGGCTCGCCGGGACTCTGCTGTTCCTGTCTGGCGTCGGGCCACGCCGCGTGGATGGCATGTCGGTCACCGGCAAGGTCGGCGCCGAGGTCACGCTGGAACAGGCGCGGGAGGCGGCGAAGCTTTGCGGGCTGAATCTGCTCACCAACATGATCTCCGCGGTCGGCACGCTGGATCGCATCGATACGGTGTTGAAGGTGCTCGGCATGGTCAACGCGGTGCCGGATTTTACCCGCCATCCGCAGGTGATCGACGGCTGCACCGATCTGTTCGTCGCGGTGTTCGGCGACAACGGCCGGCCGGCACGGTCCGCGGTCGGTATGGGGAGTCTGCCGTTCAACATCTCGGTGGAAGTGGAGGCGATCGTGCTGGTGAAGTCGTAAACCTCTCCCGCGCGAAGTGCGGGAGAGGTTTACGTCACACCGGCATCGTCCGCTTCTGGTGCGCGCGCCCCAACCGGGCAGACTCTTCGTTGTGATCGGCGATGACGCGCACGCCATCGTCCAGTCGCGCAATAATGTTGGCCGCTGTGCCGCCTTCCAGAAACGCAATGCCGTTCCGCTTGCACGCCGCCAGGACGCGGTCGCGTGCCTCCTGCATTTCAGGCGGGTAGGGATCGCGCCGTAGCGTGGTGTAACCCAGCGAAAGTCCCAGATCGCCAGGCCCCATCTCGGCGAAACCAAGTCCGGGTACGGCACAGATCGCCTCGCAATTGGCGATGCCTTCCGGGCTTTCCAGCTTCACCCCGAGCAACAACTCGCCTTCCGGATGCAACGGCCACGGGTCGCAGCGTTGCAGGTAATCCTGTTGCGACAGCCCCCATATCGCAGCAGCCGTCGCTTCCGACCCACGACCGCGCGTGCCGATGCCGAGCAAGATCCGACCGTCGGACGTCTCGCCTGCTCGTGTGCTGCCGGACGCACCGCGCATGCGCGCCAGCGCCGAGGCAATCGCCGGATCGACGCTCTGCGTGTGGTGCGGATAGCGGCAGGATTCGACGAAAGCGCGCGTGGCATCGGCGCTTTCCGCCTGGCACAGCAGGATGCCGTGCACCCCGCGGCCGAGGATTTGCCGGAACTGCCAGGCGTTATAGCGCACGTGATTGGCGTCGATGCCGTTCACCGGCGCCTCGACGATCACCGCCGGCGTACGGTGGCCGGAATGCGTCGGGCCGCCATCGACCAGGCCGCGCAGGTACTCCGCCAGCCCGGCCATATCGAACGAGCCATGCTCCATCCCGACATTGATGTAGTCGGCCCAGGTGGCCGCATCGTCCTTGCCTTGCGCATAGGTCAGCACATGCCCGCTATGCGGACCCTCGTAGTAGATCGCCTGATCCTGCGACAGCAATTCGATGGCGCGGTTGAGACGGCTGGCCATAACGGACTCCTCCGACGGTCGGTGCCGGCGAGTGTGCGCCCGACAGTGCCGCCGCCGTCAAGCTTGACAGTCCGTCAGCGCGACCACACCGTTCCGGCATAACAACTCAGGGAAGAGAAGCGAGCCATGGCGAAACTGTCGCGGCGCCACTTGCTGCAATCCGCCGGTGCGATCGGCGCCGCCGGCGCGCTCGCGCGGCCTTTCGTCGCACGTGGCGCGGGCCAGACCGTGGTGGTCTGGTGGAACCAGGGCTTCTACCAGGCGGAGGACCAGGCGGTGAAGGATGCCGCCGCGGCCTGGGAAAAGCAGACCGGCAACAAGATCGAGCTGACCTTCCTGGTGGTCGCCGACGTTACCGCGAAGATCGTCTCCGCGATGACCACCGGCGACGTGCCGGACCTGATCTATTCCGATACCGGGCAGAACCTGATCCTGCCGCAGGCGGCGTGGAACGACAAAGTCGTGGACATGACAGACGTCGTGGACACCCAGCGCGACGACATCCTGCAGGCGGCGCTCGACAGCTCCAGCTTCTACAACAACGTTACGAAGAAGCGCAGCTTCTACGGCGTGCCGGTGAAGGGCGCCTCCTTGATGGAGGAGGTCTGGCGTCCGCTGGTCGAGGAAGCCGGCTACAAGGACACCGACATCCCCAAGACGCAGGACAAGTATTTCGACTTCTTCCAGGACGCGCAGAAGGCATTGCGCGGCAAGGGCAAGCGGGTGTTCGGCCTGGGCTATTCCATGGCGACCAAGGAAGCCGACAGCGGCAACCTGTTCCATTCGTTCCTGGTGGCCTATGGCGGCGATGGCATCGTCGGGCTGGACGGCAAGCTGCACGCCGACGACCCGAAGGTGAAGCTGGCCGCCACCACCGCGATCGAGCGGCTGACCACGCCATACAAGGCAGGCTACGTGCCGCCCGGTGCGATCAACTGGGGTGACGTGGACAACAACAACGCGTTCTACGCCCGCCAGGTGGTGATGACGCCGAACGCCACCATTTCGATCGCGGTGGCGCAAATGGAAAAGCAGGACCAGTACTTCAAGGAGATCATCACCCAGGGCGTTCCCCTCGGCAACGACGGACAACCGGTCCCCAGTCTGCTCGCCGTGCCGCTGTGCTTCATTCCCAAAGGTGCGAAGAATGTCGATGGCGCCAAGGACTTTCTCAAATTCTTCATCCAGCCGGGGCGCATAAACGAAGTCCTGAAGCAGGCGCGCGGCCGCTGGGTGCCGGTGATCAAGTCGGCGCTGAAGGATCCGTACTGGCTGGATCCCAACGATCCGCATCGGCCGGTTGCGGTGCGACAAGGGCTGATCAACCCGACCGTGTCATGGTATCAAATTCGCAATCCGGCCTATGCCGAGGTGAATGCCAAGCAGGTCTGGGCCCAGGCGGAGGCCAATGTCACGCAAAAGAGCTGGACGCCGGAAAAGGCCGCCGAGGATGCGTTGACCCAGATCAAGGAGATCTTCAGCAAATACACGATCACCTGAGTCTGGCGCGCCGGCCCCTCGCACCGTATGGCCGGGCTTGACCCAGCCATGACAAAAATCGGCTGATGCGAGAGGCGTGAACCCGGGGGAGGGCGCTGCGGGGCGACCCGATCGCCCGCACCCTCGGTGCTCTCGCACCTCGACCTTTCCCGCGGACGCGGCAGAGGTTGTTTCCACTCCGGCGGAAACCGCCCTAGACTTCGTGCGTGATGCCACGCATCGCAGCGAACGATCCGCTTTCATCGAAACCACTACGGTCGTCCAGGATGCGACCGGGTAAGGGAAGGAGCAGCCTATGCCGACCCCATATTTGCGGGGACTTGTCTCCATGTTGTGTCTGGCGGTTGCCACCGCGCCGGCGCTCGCCGCCGATCAGCGCGGCGTTACGGACTCGGAAATCGTCATCGGCACGATCACCGATTTGTCCGGTGTCACCGCCATTCAAGGCGTCAACAACAGCAACGCCATCCGCATGGCGTTCGACGAGGTCAACGCCAAGGGCGGCGTCAACGGCCGCAAGATCAAGTATATCGTGGAGGACAACCAGTACACCGTGCCGCGCGCCGTGCAGGCCATGAACAAGCTGCTCAACAGCGATGACGTGTTCATCACGCTGGATGACGGCGGCACGCCGATGAACGATGCGAACATGCCGGCACAATTCGCCAAGAATGTGCCGAACATGTTTCCGCTGACCTCCGCGCGGTCGATGTACGAGCCTTACAACAAGCTGAAATTCGCGCAGTTCGCCTCGTACTACGACCAGATGCGCTCCGCCGTGAAGTATTTCGCGGAAAAGCGCGGGCGCAAGCAGTTCTGCGTGATGTACCAGGATTCCGACTTCGGCAAGGACGTGCTGGCCGGGGTGGTGGCGCAGACCGAGGCGATGGGCATGAAGGTGGTCGCCACCACCGCACACAAGCCGACCGACACCGATTTCAACGCTGCGGTGACCAAGCTGCATGACGCCGGCTGCGACGCGATCATGCTGGGCACCATCGTGCGCGATACCAATATCATTATCCAGACCGCGCGCAAGATGAGCTGGAATGTCGACCTGGTTGGGCAGTTCGCCGCTTACGACACCGCGGTGGCCACCCTGCCGGGTGGCGCGACGGAAGGCTTCTTCTGCATGACTCCGGCGCTGTATGCCTATCCGGACGATCCGCGCCCGGCGGTGCAGGAATTCGCCAAGGCGTTCAAGGCGAAATACGGCATCGACCCGAACTTCCATGGCGAGGTCGGCTACACCGCGGCGCAACTCGTCATCCTGGCGTTGCAGAAGGCCGGCAAGGACCTGACCACGGACAGCTTCATCCAGGCGATGGAGAGCGTCCACGACTACAAGGACAGCTTCGGCTCCGAGCTGTCGTTCGGGCCGAACCAGCATCACGGCTCGACCCGTTCGTTCCTGACGATCGTGCATAACGGCCGCTGGGTGCCGGTGGAGGAGAGCGCACTGGCCTACTGAACGCGGCGGGTGCGGCGCCGTCTGGCGCCGCACCCGCATGGCAGGGAGAACAAACATGCACTCGGGACGTGTTGCGGCGTCACTCGCCGCGGCGTTGCTGCTGGCGCCCGTCTGCCGGGCCGCCGGGGCGTGCGAGCACCCGCAGGCAGCCGGCGGCTTTTCCACCTGCGCGAATGTCGCGCAGGCGGAAACCGAGGGCACGGTCGTGCTGTACACGACCGATCCGGAGTCGAACGTGGCGAACTACTTCGCCGATTTCCATAAGCTGTTCCCCAAGATCAATCCGAACTTCATCCGGCTGCAAGCCGGTGCGCTGTATGCCAAGACGCTGGCGGAACGCCAGGCGCACGCCAACCTGGTGGACGTCCTGGCGATTACCGACATGAGCTTCGTGCTGGATTTCCAGAAGCGCGGCGGCTATGCGCCGTATGTCTCGCCGGAAATGGCGGCGTACAAGCCGGAGTACAAGAGCCAGCCGGAGGGCCTGTGGACCTGGGGCGCGCTGATCGTGGCCGGCATCTCCTACAACCCCACCCTCGTCCCCGCCGACCAGGCGCCGAAAACCTGGAAGGATCTGCTCTTGCCCCGATGGAAGGACACGATCAACGTCAAGGTTTCGAACTCGGGGCTGCAACACGAGACGTGGTATCTGATCCGGCAGATTTATGGCGACGACTACTGGAAGCAGTTCGCGGCGCTGAACCCGCGCGCATTCGATTCCTATGTGCAGCAGTTCGACCGCACGGTGAACGGCCAGGACAAGGTGATCTCCACCGCGCAGTATTCCGGATATTTGCAGTTCAAGGCGAAGGGCGCGCCGATCGCGTTCGTGGCGCCGCCGGAGGGGCTGCCGACGGATCCCAACGTGCTCGGCATGGTCGAGCAAGCGCCGCATCCGGAAGCGGCAAAGCTGTTCCTCGACTGGTGGTTCAGCGTGGTGGGGCAGAAGGCGATGGAGAAAGCCACCGCGCTGTACTCGCCGCGCACCGACGTGCCGCCGCCGGAGGGCGGGATTCCGATCACGCAATTCAAGATCCTGGCGCCGACGGATTGGGACGCATTCCTCAAGACGCACATCCAGTTCGTGCGCGAGTGGGACCGCATGGTGGGGATGCGGTAACCACGTTCCCTCTCCCGCTTCGCGGGAGAGCGTAGGGTGAGGGTGATGCGTGCGCCCCGTTGCACCCTCACCCTATCCTCTCCCACCTCGTGGGAGAGGATTAGTCGACGTATGGGTTCTTCGTGCCGCGCAGTTGCAGGCGGATCGGCGTGCCGGGCAACTCGAACGTCTCGCGCAGACCGTTCACCAGATACCGCTGGTAATCCTCCGGCAATTGCTCGGCGCGCGTGCCGAACGCCACGAAGGTGGGCGGCCGAGCCTTCGCCTGGGTGATGTAGCGCAGCTTCAACCGCCGCCCTGCCACCAGCGGCAACTGGTGGCGCTCCAGCATATGTTCGAACCAACGGTTCAGTTCCGCGGTCGGCAGCCGCTTGTTCCACACCGTGTGGGCGCGACGCACCGTCGGCAGCAGCCGGTCCATCCCGGCGCCGGTCATCGCCGACAGCGTCACCACCGGGATGCCCTTCATCTGCGCCAGGCTTTCCTCCAGGCGCTCGGTCACCACGCGGCGCGCGGCGGAGCGATCCGCCACCGCATCCCACTTGTTCAGCGCGATCACGCAGGCGCGGCCCTCGCGCTCGATCAGCCGGGCGATTTGCAGGTCCTGGTCGTGCAGTCCCTCCACGGCATCGACCACCAGCACCACCACCTCGGCCAGCTTCAGCGCACCGATCGCGGCGCCGACCGACAGCTTCTCCAGTTCCGCCTCGACCCGGGCGCGGCGGCGCAGGCCGGCGGTATCGACCAGCTCGATCACCCCCTCGGCGTCGCGCAATTGCGCCGCCACGGCGTCGCGCGTCAGCCCGGGTTCGGGGCCGGTGATCATCCGCTCCTCGCCGAGCAATCGGTTGATCAGCGTCGATTTGCCGGCATTCGGGCGGCCGACGACGGCCAGGTGCAGCGCTTGCTCGTGCGGCGCCGTCTCTTCCGCCGGCGGCAGACGGTCGGCGATCTCGGTCATCAGCGCGGCGATGCCCTCGCCATGCTCGGCGGAGACGGCGACCGGATCGCCCAGGCCGAGCGCATAGGTCTCCAGCACCGCCGAATTCGCGCCGCGGCCCTCCGCCTTGTTGGCCACCAGCAGCACTGGCCGGTCCTGGCGCCGCAGCCACTGGGCAAAGTGCCGGTCGATCGGCGTCAGCCCCTCGCGCGCATCGACCACGAACAGCACCAGGTCGGCCATGCCCACCGCGGTCTCGGCGCCGGCGCGCAGCCGCCCGGCCAGGGTTTCCGGCGCCGCCTCCTCCAGCCCCGCGGTGTCCACCATGCGCACATGCCGGCCGCGCAGCAGCGCCTCGGCTTCCTTGCGGTCGCGCGTCACCCCGGGCGTATCGGCGACCAGCGCCGTCCGCCGTCCCACCAGCCGGTTGAACAGCGTCGATTTGCCGACATTCGGCCGGCCCGCGATGACGACGGTAGGCAGCATGCTACCCAGATGGCGCGGGCTCAGCGCAGCGCCAATAGCCGGGCGTCGTCCGACACCACCAGCAGGGTGCCGTCGGCGACCACCGGCTCGAGTGGCGCGGCGGCGTCGGACAGCGTCTGCCGGCCGAGGATGTCGCCGGTATAGGGGCTGATCGACAGCGCATCGTTGCTGGTGCCGGTGACCACCAGCCGGTCGCCGAGCAGGGCCGGTCCCCACCAGGAGATCGAATATTTCTGCTTTTCCGGCTCCTCCCAGCGCGGCAGGGCAGCGACCCAGGCGACCCGCCCGTCTGCCGCGTTGATCGCCGTCAGATCCTGCGACAGAGCGACCATGAACACCCAGTCGCCGGCGACCCAGGGGCTGTCCTCGCCGCCCACCGCGCGCTCCCACAGCCGCCGGCCGGTCGGCAGGTCCAGGGCGAGCGTCAGGCCGCCCATGCCGGTCGCAATCACCCGGCCATTGCTGATCGCGGGCCGGCCGCGGATGGCCGAGAAATCCGCGCTGGTGCCCGCGGCGACCCCGCCCAGGTTGTCGGTCCACACGACGTTGCCGCTCTCGGCGCGCAGGCAGGCGAGTTCGCCGGAGCTGAAGCCGGCGACGATCAGCCCGTTGGCGAACGCCGGTGCGGGACGGCCCAGCACGCTGGGGGTCGCGGCCACGGCCTGGTAGGTCCAGATCCGATGGCCGTCATCGGCGGCGAGCGCCAGCAGCTTGTCCTCGATGGTGGTCAGGAACAGCCGGCCTTCCACCACCGTCGGTGCCGACCGTCCCGGCGCGCCGATCGAGATGCGCCATTTCTGGGTGCCCTTGGCGGCGTCCAGCGCGACCAGGTCCGCCAGGCCGTTCACCGCGTAGAGCGTGTCGCCGGCCACGGCGAGGCCGCCGCCGACATTGGTGCTGTCGGCGTCCTTGTCTTTGGTGTCCACCTGCCAGACCCGTGCGCCGTTGGCCAGCGCGAAGGCGGAGACCACCGCGTCCGCATCCATGGCGTAGACCAGGCCGTTGGCCACCACGGGCTGCGCCAGGATCTTGTGGCGGTAGCCGCCGCCGGCGCCGATGTCGCCGGCCCAGGCCTGCGCCAGAACCGGATTGGCGGCGAGGTGGCCCATCATGTGGGACGGATTGCCGCCCGCCTGCGGCCAGGCGGCATTGCGCACCGGCGGCGGCAGCACGACTTTCGGCGTGCCCTCATCCACGGTCAGGCCGCGGCGGGAGGCGATCACCGGCTCCCGCTTGCCGGGCAGCGGCGGCTTTTCGCTGCCGAACCACGAATCCCACAGGCTGCAGCCGCCCAGGGCCAATGGCGCCGCGAGTGCCAGCGGCGCCAGCAGCGCCGCGCGCCGCGAAAATCCCCGACGTTCCACCAAGCTGTTCTCCGCCATGCGTGTCAGCCGAGCCGCGCCAGCAGGGCGGCGGCGCGTTCGCGTACCCCGTTGGGCGCGGTGACATCCTGCGCCAGTTTGCTCAACGCGGTTTTTGCCGCCTCGGTCCTGCCCTGCCGCAAATCCAGCAGGGCCAATTGCTCCTGCGCCAGCGCGCGCCAGGCGTTGCCCGGCTCGGCGAGCGCCTTCAGCCGCGCCTCCAGCAAGGCGGGGTCGCCGGTGTCGATCTGCTGCTGGCACCACAGGAGACTGGCGAGATCGCGCAGCAGGGGATCGGCGCTGCTGTCGGACGCGACGTCGTTCCAGAGCGCGGTGGCGCCCTTGAGGTCACCGTGTTGCGCCCGCAAGGCGGCGGCCTGCAACCGGGCGAGCGTGCGATAGCCCTCCGGCGCCGTCCGCGCCAGAGCGTCGAAGTCGTCGGTAATGCCCTGTTGGTTGGAGGCGGCGGCGGGCGACTGCATGAGCGCCATCGCCGCGAGATAGCGTTGCCCCGCCGCCATGTCCTGCCTGGCCTGCCACCAGCGCCAGGCCTGCCAGCCCCCCGTGGCGGCGATGACCAGCAACGCGGCGGCAATGATGAGGCCGGCATAGCGCTTGAGGAGTTGCTGCGCGCGTTCGGCGCGAAGTTCCTCATCGACCTCGTCGAAGATATCGACCACTGGGCTGTCTCGTCCGATTCGGGCTGTGGCGGCCTGTCCCGGCGAAGGCCGGGGCGGCGGACCATAGCGGCGGCGCGACGCGGCGGCAAACCGGCACACACCAGTCGTTTACCTTTGCGGCGCAGGCTGCGCGGATGCGCTGCGCGTTCTGTCTTCTGGTGCTGCTGGGCGGTTGCGGCGCCGATCCCGTGACGCTGACCGCGGCGGTGGTCGGCGGCTCCGCCGGCAGCGTCGCGGTGATCCAGCGCACCCCCTTCGACGCATTGTGGTCCCTGGCGACGGGGCAGGATTGTTCCGCGGTGCGGCTGGACCAGGGCAAGAGCTATTGCCGGCCGGTGGAGCCGCCGCCGGCCCCGGTACCGTATTGCACGCGCAGCCTGGGTGTGGCGGATTGCTGGGCCGACCCGGCGGGGCATCCGCGTGCTCTGGGCGACGGGCCGAGCACGCTGACGCCGGCGCAGGAGGCGAACCGCACGCGGGGCTGGCCGTTCTGAGCGGGGGGTGACGCCAAAGGCGGGGGAGTGACGCCAAAGGCGGGGGGGTGACGCCAAAGGTTTCTCCCCCTCCCCCCCATCCCCCTCCCACAAGGGGAGGGGGAGAAAATTCGCCGTCAGTACATGCTGGTCAGCACGTTGCTCAGCCGCTTGCGCTCCTCCAGCGCCCGGCCGGTGCCGAGCGCCACGCATTGCAGCGGGTTCTCCGCGATCACCACGGCCAGGCCGGTGGCATCGCGCAGCACCTGGTCCACCCGGTGCAGCAAGGCGCCGCCGCCGGTCAGCACGATGCCCTTGTCGACGATGTCGGCGGCGAGTTCCGGCGGGGTGTTTTCCAGCGCCACCTTCACCGCCTCGATGATCTGGCCGACCGGCTCGGCCAGGCTCTCGGCGATCTGGCGCTGGCTGACGATGACCTCGCGCGGCACGCCATTCAGCAGGTCGCGGCCGCGCACCTCGCGATACGGCCCTTCGTCGCCGTCTTCCGGCGGGCTGGCCGCGCCGAGTTCCATCTTGATGCGCTCGGCGGAGGACTCGCCGATCAGCAGGTTATGGTTGCGGCGGATGTAGCTGATGATCGCCTCGTCCATCTTGTCGCCGCCGACCCGCACGCTGCGCGAATAGACGATGCCGCCGAGCGAGATCACCGCGACCTCGGTGGTGCCGCCGCCAATATCCACCACCATGGAGCCGGACGGCTCGGTCACCGGCAGGCCGGCGCCGATTGCCGCCGCCATCGGCTCCTCGATCAGTTGCACGCGGCGCGCGCCGGCGCTTTCGGCGCTTTCCTGGATGGCGCGGCGTTCCACCGCGGTGGAGCCGGACGGTACGCAGACGATGATCAGCGGCGAGGCAAATCCGCGCCGGTTATGCACCTTGCGGATGAAATGCTTGATCATCTCCTCGGCGACTTCGAAATCGGCGATGACGCCGTCGCGCAGCGGCCGGCTGGCGGTGATGTAGCCGGGGGTGCGGCCCAGCATCATCTTGGCTTCCTCGCCCACCGCGACGACCTGCTTCTTGCCGCGCACATCGGCGATCGCGACGACGCTCGGCTCGGCCAGCACGATGCCGCGGCCCTTGACGTAGACCAGGGTGTTCGCGGTGCCGAGATCGATGGCCATGTCGGCCGACATGAAGCCGAGCATGCGAGAGAACATCCACATAACCTTTGTGTACGCGATTTGAGTGGGGGAAAGGCGGTGGGCTTAGCCCTGCGTTCATCGGTTAACAAGGGGGTGATCGGCGGCCTTGCGGCCGCCCCAATCCGGTCACCGGGTTTCCCCGTTGTGCGTCGAGGGATTCGCGGCTGAGCCATGATGGAGGTGTGGGATGCGACGCAAGATCATGCTGGGTGCGGTGTTGGGCAGCATGGCGCTGGGTCTGGCGGCCTGCGGGGACGATCCGGGTACGCGCGCGGTGAGCGGCGGCCTGATCGGCGCCGGTGCGGGCGCCGGCATTGCGGCAGCGACCGGCGGGCGACCGGCAACAGGCGCGCTGATCGGTGGTGGCGTTGGCGCCGTGGGCGGTGCGGTGACCACGCCCTGATCCCGGTTCTCCCGGCGACGCGCGACAGGCGATCGAGGCCGATCCGCCGTGGTCCGGCGCGGCACGGCGGATCGGCGGTGCCGCTGGTGGCGGTTTCCCGGCGGCGGCGACATTTTCTCGATGGCTGAGAGGGGTTTGCGCAGGCCGCTGTTTGCGGCGGTGGCTGCCTGGCGCGCCGATCGCAGGCCGCGCCGCCGGGCTGTCACAAAGTTTTCATTGTCTCTGTTGGCCCGCCAGGCGAGACAGCTCGTTCCGGATACGCACGATATTTCCTCCGTTCGCCTGCGATCTGCGGTTGTTCTCGCGGGGCGGCGGCATTGGGCGATTACAGGGACGTTAGGAAATTCTTAGGGAAGAATAACGCAAGATTTGCTTGCCCGCATCATCGCGTGCGGCGATGATGGGCCTCGCTCAATGTATGCGCGCATGGACGACAATATGACACGCACAGGTTGCGTTTGTCGGCGTACGACTCTACTCTGCCTCGTGCCACCCCGCATGTCTGCCTCGCGTTGAACCGGACCTCTCGCCCAACATGAACGTCCTCTTCGTAACCAGCGAGTTCGCGGGCCTGGCAAAGGCGGGCGGGCTTGGCGATATTGCCGCGGGCCTGCCGGTCGCGCTGTGCCGGCTCGGCGCCGACGTGCGGGTGTTGCTGCCGGCCTACCGGTCTGTGCTGGCGCAACTGCCGGAGGTGGCCTGGATCGGCCGCCTGCCGGGGCGCGGCGCAATCCCCGGCTGCCGCATCGGCGAGGCACAATTGCCGAATGGATTGATGCTGTATCTGGTGGGGGCGCCGTCGCTGTACGATCGGGACGGCACGCCGTACAGCACGCCGGAAGGCCGCGACTGGCCGGACAACCATCTGCGCTTCGCCCGGCTCTCGCTGGCCGCGGCGGAAATCGCGCGTCGCCGCGGCCGGCTGGGCTGGTCGCCCGACCTGCTGCATCTGCATGACTGGCCGGGCGGCCTGGCCCCGGCCTATATGCGCTGGGACGGCACCGAGATTCCGTCGGTGATGACCATCCACAACATCGCCTACCAGGGGAATTTCCCCCCCGCGCTGTGTCATCGCCTGGCCATTCCGGAAGCCGCGCTCGACATCAACGGCGTCGAGTTCCACGGCGAGGTGTCGTTCCTCAAGGCCGGGCTGTACTACGCCAACCACGTGACCACCGTCAGTCCGAGCTACGCGACGGAGATCGCCACGCCGCAATCCGGCGGCGGGCTGCACGGGCTGATCCAGGGACGCGCCGCGCAGGGCGAATTGTCCGGCATCGTCAACGGCATCGACGAAAGCTGGGATCCGCGCCGCGATCCGTACCTGCCGTACCACTTCGACGCGAAAGACCTGAGCGGCAAGCGGGCCAACGCCGAGGCGGTGCGCACCAGCCTGTGCCTGCGTCACTCGGACGGGCCGCTGTTCGGCATCGTGTCGCGCCTGGTGCACCAGAAGGGCCTCGACCTGGTGGCCGAGGCGGTGCACGACATCGTCGGGCTTGGCGGGCAGATCGCCATCCTGGGGCTGGGCGACCCCGAGATCGAGCATATGCTCGGCCGCACCGCGCGGCAGCATCGCGACGACGTGGCCGTGCTGGTCGGGTTCAACGAGCCGATGGCGCGGCGCATCATCGCCGGCAGCGACTTTACCCTGATGCCGTCGCGGTTCGAGCCGTGCGGGCTGACCCAGATGCAGGCGCAGCGCTACGGCGCGCTGCCGATCGCGCACGCCACCGGCGGGCTGGTGGACACGATCGAGGATGGCGTGACGGGTTTCCTGTTTGCTGCGCTGTCGCATGACGGGCTGATAAGCGCCTGCGCGCGCGCGTTCGACGCGTTCGACGACGCGGAGCACCTGGCGACGATGCGGCAGGCGGCGATGGCACGGCGGTTCACCTGGGCGGAGCCGGCGGCGGCCTATGCGGCGCTGTATGGCCGGCTGGCGGGTGTCACGGTGCCGCTCGAGGCGGCACGACCGGTGGCGGGTCATCCCGCGCTCGATGGGGCGCGCGGGCACGCACGTCCGCGGGCGCGTGCGGCGGCGGAGAAAGCGTTGGAGGTCGCGGCGGCGTAGACCCGGACCGACCGCACATGCCCGCATTCGTTGCGCCGTGATGCGCCGGCTTGGGCGTCGCGGGGCGGCCTGAAGCCTCGCTGCCGTCCCGCTGCGGATATTCCCACCGGGCTTCGGCACCTTCTGTGCGGACTGTAGAAGATCAACCCCGCCAACCGCGCCGCCTGCCGGGATTGCACGCTCCGCCCGCAATGCACCGAGGGTTCAGGCGCGGCGACGCTGTTTGTTACCGGCCGCCCGAACGATTGACTCTCGGTTGCTCCGCACGGACCGCCCCAACCGTCATGGCCGGTGCGACGAACCATCCTCCCCCGGTCGGTCGCTTATCCTGACGCTCATGGGGTCAAGCCCGGCCATGACGGGGGAGCGCCGGTGCGAACCATCCATGAGTCAACCTTTACGCCGTCTGGTATACACCGACTCCGCAGGAATCTAGCGCGAGTACGCGGTCCGCGGCGCATTTGGCGCGCAATCGGCCCAGATTCTGTCGCGCAATGGGTATATGACACGCGGTGGTTGCCGCCCGGCGGGTCCGTGCGACGGCCCGCTCGCCCCGTCGCGTCATTGCTTCACCGATCCCGCCGTCAGCCCGGACACCAGCCAACGTTGCAGCGGCAGGAACAGCAGCAGGGCCGGCAGCGTCGTCACCGCCGAGCCGGCCATCACGGCACCCCAATCGGTCGTGTCCTCGCCGAAGAACTGGTACAGCCCCAGCGGCAGCGTCTTCATCGCGGGCTGCGTCAGGAATGCCAGCGCCAGCAAATATTCCGTCCAGCATAGCAGGAACGCATAGGTCGCCGTCGCCACCACGCCGGGCAGCATCACCGGCAGCACGACGTGCCACAACGCTCCCAGCGGCGTGCAGCCATCGACCATCGCCGCCTCATCCAACTCGCGCGGCACGGTTTCCAGATAGCCGAGCAGGAGATAGACCGAGAAGGGAATGCTGATCGCGGTGTAGCAGAGGATCATGCCGCTGTACGAATTGGTCAGCCCGGTGCGGGCGAACAGGATGAACAGCGGCGTTACCAGCACGATCCACGGGAACCACTGCCCTGCCACGACTGCCGTCAGCAGCACGCGACGCCACCGGAAGCGCCGGCGCGAAAACACATACGCCGCCATCACCGAAACCACCGTCGCCGCCAGCGTCGCCGCGAGACAGATCGCCAGGCTGTTCGACAGATACGTGCCGAACCCGGCGTCGAAGATGTGGCGATAGTTGTCCCAGGTCAGATCGAACCGGTTGCGCGCGAACAGCGTCTCGTTGGTCTGCATCGAGCCGGAGAAGACCACCACGGCGGGATACAGCAGGAACCCCAGCGTCGCCGCCGCCGTCAGCAGAATGGCACCATCGCCGATCCGCGCGCGCAGCCTCACGACGCCACGCGCCGTCCCAGCACGCGCACATACAACAGTCCGAATGTTCCCATCGCCACCGCCATGATCACGCCGATCGCGGCACTGGAACCGAGGTTGAAATCGACGAAGCCGCGCAGATACACCTCGGTTGCCAGCACGTCCGTGTAGCGGCCGGGTCCGGCCCCGGTGGCGAGCCACACATAGACGAAGTTATTGAACGTCCAGAACGTCATCAACATCGCCAGGATCATGATCGTCGGCATGATGTGCGGCAGCGTCACGTGGCGGAAAATCCGCACGCTGCCGGCGCCGTCCAGTGCCGCCGCCTCGCTCAACTCCCGCGGCACCGACTGCAACGCCGCCAGCAGGGTCAGCGTCGCCACCGGCACGGTGTTCCACACCATGATCAGCACGATCGCCGGCCACACCGTCGCGGTATCCGCCAGGAACGCAATCGGGTGCCGCGTCAGGCCGAGCCACAGCAGCGCCCGGTTGATGCCGCCCGCCTGCGGATGCAGCAGCCAGCGCCACACCGCCACGGCAACGATCGGCGGTGTCGCCCAGGGCACCAGCAACGCCAGCCGCATCAGCGTGCGCAACCGCAACCGCAGCAACGCCGCCGAGTTCAGCAGCAGCGCCAGCGCCATGCCCAGCACCAGCCGCACCACGACCGACACCGCGGTCAGCCAGAACGCGGTATTCCACACCACGCGCCAGAAATCCGCGCCGCCCAGCGCGTCGGCGTAATTTGCCAGGCCGATATAGGCACCGCCCTGGCGCAGCTTCATCAGGCTCAAATCCGTCAGGCTGAACCATACGTTGCTCGCCATCGGATACAGATAGAACGCTGCCAGGATCAGCAGGCTCGGCGCCAGCATGAGCGTGACGAAAACCTGGTCGGCGCGCGCGGTCCGCCGCCGCGCCGGCGCCATCATTGCAGGCCCTTGCGGATCACCGAGAGCAATTGCTCGCTCGCCTGGTCCACCGACAGCTCGCCGATGAAAGCGGAGCCGAAGGCCCGGCCGGTGGCATTCCACATCGTGTTGATCGGCACCGGCCCGTCGGAATACGGCCCCCAGCTTCGCGCATTCTGGAGCTGTTGCGCGTAGCCTTGCATGCCCGGTGCGAAGTTCAGCGTGCTCAGCATCGATTTCCGTGCCGGGAACTGCGATGTGTAGTAGTCGGTGAAGATCGGTTTGGACTTCAGGAACTGCACCAGCTTCCACGCCGCATCGGGATGCTGCGTATTGGCGTTGATCCCCAGCGACCGTCCGCCGAAATTGACCACGGATGTCGGCAATTCGGTCGGCATCACGGCACTCAGCAGCGGCGGATCGCCGGCGTTCGGGTTGCGTGCGCGCCACGCCGCGACGATCTGCCGGAAATTCGCCGGCGGCATGATGGCGATCGCTTGCTCACCCGACGCCATCGCCTCGATGATCGCGGGATCGCCCCAGTTGTTGATCGCCAGCATCGATTTCGGCGAGTCGCCCTGCTTGAGGTAGTCGGCGAAATAGCGGATCGCGCCGGCGATATCGCTCTGGTCGAGGCCGAGGCCAAAGCCGCCGCCGGGTTTGCTCACCACCAATGCCTTGCCGTGGTTCCACCAGTAGTAATTGGCAATGAACCACATCGTGTTGGTAGCGCCGCTGCCGGCCGGAAAGCCGAACCCGATCTTGCCGGTCACCTGGTGAACCTTCAGGCTGGCGGCGCGCAGTTCCTCCCAGGTCCGCGGAATCGCGGTGACACCCGCCTGCGTCAGCAGGTCGGTGCGATACACCATGGTCCAGCAATCCACCGTCCACGGCACCGCATAGGCATGGCCGTCGCGGCCGGTGGCGAGGTCCATGGCGATATAGTCGCTGCTGCCGCCGTCCGCCGCGATGTATTTGTCGAGCGGCAGCAGCGCCCCCGCCGCCGCGAGGTCCTTGGTCCAGACGAAGGCGATGTGCATCACGTCCGGCCCGGTGCCGACTGCTGTTTCGCGCAGAGTCTGCGGCATCACGTCGGCCCAGGGCATCTGCTCCAGCTTCACGTGGATGCCGGGGTTCTGCTGTTCGAACACATCCAGCGCGGCGCGGAGTTGCTTGACTTCCGGGTCGTTGAACCGGAGCGTCAGGTCGGTGGCGCGCGCGGCACTGCCCCACACGATCAATGCTGCCACCACCCCGGCAAGCAGGGCGCGAGCGAGGCGCATGCGTTTCCTCCCGGTATGCGACGTTGCGCAAGCCTACGCGGGATTTTCCCGATGGACCAAGTGCCGGGGCGTCATGTCGGCCGGTGTGGCGCTGGCCCTTGCCAAACCGCGGTGCCGCGGCGGATGTATGGGCCTGGCAACGTTCGACCGCCCTGGCGGTCATTTATGAAAGGTCACAGGCCATGGCGACGGCACCGACGACCGACGTGCTCGCGGAACTGGGCAGGATCGACACGCCGACCATCACCAACGTGGTGGCGACCTATCCGAACAACCCGCTCTGCCTCGGGCTGTACAACCCCTGGACCGAGAACTGGTACACCGACACCTCGATCCGCTGCATCTACCCCGAAATGGGCGCGGTCGTCGGCCATGCCGTCACCTGCGTCTACGGCTTGCCGGATCCCAACTTTACCGGCCGGCTGAGCTTCATGGACGTGGTCGACGCGCTGGACGCGATGCGGAAGCCGACCATCCTGGTCATTCAGCAGAAATGGCCCGCGGGCCTCATGGCCAAGGCGGGTCTGGCCGGCGAGATCATGGTCACGTCGATGCAGGCGGTCGGGTGCATCGGCATGCTGTCCAACGGCCCCTCCCGCGATGTGGACGCGGTGCGGCGGCTCGGCTTCCAGTTGCTGCTTGGCGGCGTCACGGCCGGCCACGGGGAGATGGCGGTCCATGCGGTGAACGTGCCGGTTTCAGTGGGCGGCATGGACGTGGCGCCCGGCGACCTGATCCACATGGATGAGAACGGCGCGGTGAAGTTTCCCGCCGACAAGGCCGCGCAGGTGCTGGAGAACGCCAGGCAATTGCTGGAAGGCGAGGCCGAGCATCTGGCGCGTCTGCGCGCCGCGAAGACCGCGGCTGAAGTGCGCGCGGCCGGCGGGTCGTATGTGGCCAGGCGCGCCAAGTAGGGCGCCGCACGTCATCGCGGGCGAAGGCCGGCCATGAGGTGCGGGTCCGGAACCAGGAACAAGATGATCAATGTTGGCGCGGTTGAGCCTCTGGCGGGCGCGCAGGAGCGAAGGGCAACAGCGTGCGGCCCGTGGCATCCGCGCCCTCGGTGCTACGCACCGCGCGTTGCTCCGCTGCACGGCGCAACCCTGCGCAGCGGGAGAGGTTTTTCGGTGTTTCCTACAGCCACTTTCCCCACCCGTTACGCACCGGATGGTCCTGCGCCAGCGGCAGCGCGACGGCGGTGTTGGTGGCCGAGCTGTAGTAGATCGCTGAAACCAGCTCCAGCGAGCGATACGCGTCCTGCAACCTCAGCGGCCAGGGCGCGGTGCCGGCCAGCGCCGGGTGCAGCGCCTCGATCAGCCCGGCGAAGCTTTCCTTGCGCGGCACGAAGCCGCCCAGCGCCGCCTCGATCTCGTCCTGCCGCCGTGTCCCGCGCGCGACGAAACGCCAGTCGCCCTCCGCCGGGCGATACGGCGGCACCCCGGGGTTCTCCGCCGTCATTTCGGCGAAGCAGAAACGGAACTTGCTGAGTTCCTCCGCCGCGCCGAGGGTGACCGAGGATGTCACCAGCGCGCCCGACTCCATTTCCAGGCAGACCGCGGCGCAATCCTCCGTCTCGACCGCGTTCACCCGCGTGGCAACCTTGGCGAATACCCGGCGCACCGGCCCCAGCGTGAACGTCAGCAGGTCGTGCGCGTGGATCGCGTGGCCAAGCATGGCGCCGCCCAGTTCGGTCGCCTTTCGGCCGCGCCAGCGGACATCGTAATAATCCGGCGGTCGGTTCCAGTGGGTCTCGATGCTGGCGACCAGCGGGCGGCCGGTCACGCCCGCCTCGATCAGCCGCCGCAGCCGGGCCAGGCCGTTGCCGTAGCGATACTGGTAGACCGGCACCACCGCGCGGCCGGCTTGTTCCCCCGCGCGCATCACGCGTTCCACGTCCGCCAGCGAGCCGACCAGCGGCTTCTCGCACAGCACGTGCTTGCCGGCGGCCAGCGCCGCCTCGATCGCGTCGAAATGCATGTATGGCGGCAGGCAGATATCCACCAGGTCGATGTCGGACCGCGCCAGCACCGCGGCGTACGACCGCTCCGTCCCGGCACCCGGAACGGTTGCGGCGAGCGTTGCCGCGCGGCCGCTGTCCAGGTCGCAGACCACCGCGACCTCGTAGCCCTGTCGGTTGTCGCGATAGCCCTCGACATGCGCGGCGCCGATGCCGGCACCGATCACCGCGACGCGGAAGCGCTGGTTCATCGGCCTGTCTCCACCCGTGCCAGATTGCCGAGCCGCGTCGCCACGGCCTCGGCCCGCAAGGCGAGTTCCATCACCTTGAAGCAGTGGCTCTGCGGCATCGCGGTCGCCGTACGGTCGAGCACGTCGGCAATCAAATTCGGATAGTACGGCAGCCCGGCATCGCGGCAATCGATGTAGCGGGTCGCTTGGTTATCGACCAGGAACAGGTGATCGGTGCCCGGCCGCCCGGCGATATCGACGTATTTGCGCAGCTCGATATAGCCGTCGGTGCCGAGGATGGTCAGCCGCCCGTCGCCCCAGTTCGCCAGCCCGTCGGGGGTATACCAGTCGACCCGGATATAGCCGCTGCCGCGGTCGCTGCGCAGCAGCATCTCGCCGAAATCCTCGAACCCGGGATCGCCGGGATTGGCGAAATTGCCGACCGCGGCGCTGACGATCTCGGCATCCGTCGAGCCGGTGAAGGTCAGGAATTGCTCGATCTGGTGACTGCCGACATCGCACAGCACGCCGCCGTAATATTCCCGCTTGAAGAACCAGTCAGGCCGCAGGTGCCGGTTCAGCCGGTGCGGGGCGAGCAATACGGTCTGCACCACGCGGCCGATCGCGCCGGCGGCGACCAGTTCGAGCGCGCGCGTCACCGCCTTCACCTCGAACCGCTCGGAGTAGTTCACCGACCAGATGCGGCCGGTCTCGGCGACCGTCCGGCGCAGCGCGGCGAGCTGGTCCGCGGTGGTGCAGCCGGGCTTGTCGGTCGCCACGTCCTTGCCGGCGCGCATCGCCTCGATCGCGATCGCGGCGCGGTCGGCGGGGATCGCCGCGGTGAGGATCATCTGCACCGACGGATCCTCGAGCAATCGCCGCTTGTCGGCGACGCGCGGGATCTGCGGATAGCGCTTGATGAAGCCGGCAAGCGGCTGCGGCTCGCCGTCGGTCCAGTAGCCGACGCACTCGCCGCCAAGTTCGAGCAGCCGGCCGGCCATTTCATACATGTGACGATGATCCAGGCCGATCGCTGCGAACCTGATCGGCCGCGATTTTGGCTGTGCCATCACCCATGCCTCCTGATTGCGCCGGACCGCGCTTCCCGCCGGCGCGGGCTTCGCCCAGGTTCGCGAACTCGCATTATAGACCCGACGGAGCGGTGCGATTTGATCCACATCAATGATGCCGCAACGACCAGCGCCTAGCGTGGCGATCCGGACGGTTCGGACCAACGCTGTCATTGCGAGCGAAGCAATCTCCCGGAGATCTGGCGTCAAGGCACCTGGGGGATTGCTTCGCTTCGCTCGCAATGACAGCGACACGGCTGGTCCGGCAGCGTCGCTCGGCATCCTGCAAGTCGGATGGCGCGGTTGCTGTGCGGCCGGCCAGCGTCGCCGGGCTCGGTCGGTGCCACGGGGGCGGTGTCCAACGGCCACGCCGGGGACAAGGGCGGCCAGGCCAGGGCCGGGCAAGCCGGCGTGGTGGTCGCCAGCGCCAACATCGAGGAGATACGCCATGAGCGCGACGCAGTTGGGCACACGCCCCACGTCGGATGTCGCGGACCGGCCGAGGGTTTCGAAACGGCGGGTGTTCATCTATGCCCTGCTGTTCGCCATGACCGCGGTCAACTACACCGACCGGGTCAACCTGTCGGTCTCCGCGGGTTTGATTTCGCACGAGTTCGGGCTGTCGCCGGCCGAGCTTGGCTGGCTGCTGTCCGCCTATCTGTGGCCCTACATCATCTGTCTGGCCCCGGCCGGGCTGCTCGTCGACTGGCTGGGCTACCGGCTCGTCGGCTGGGCGGCGGTGGGGTTCTGGTCGCTGTGCACGGTCGCCACTGCCTTCGTCAGAGCTCCGTTCCCGTTCTATCTGACGCGGATCGGCCTGGGCGGAGCCGAGGCGGCCAATTTCCCGATCGGCACGCAGGCGATCCGCGCCTGGGCGCCGCGCAACGAGTACGGCGTCTCGGTCGCCTCGCTATCGCTCGGGCAATGGTTCGGCACGGCGTTCGGCGCCATGTTCGTCGGCTGGGTGGTGAGTTATCTCGGCTGGCGCGCCGCCTTCGTGCTGACCGGCGTGCTGGGCCTCGTCTGGGTGGCGATCTGGGCGGTATTCGTGCGCGACCCACAGCGGGCCGGTTGGCTGGGATCCGAGGAACGCACCTACATCCTCAAGGAGCGCGAGGCGCGGCCGCCGCAGCAGGCCGGCGGAGCCAACGTAAAGGCCCTGCTGAGCAGCCGCTCGCTTTGGGCGTTGTCATTGGCGCAAGGCTGCTTCGTCTATGAGGCCTATATGCTGCTGAGCTGGCTGCCGAATTTTTTGCAGACCCAGCACCATGTTTCGATCTTCAGCTCGGGTGGCTATACCGCGATCATCTACGGCACGGCCGTGGTCGGCAGCATCCTGCTGGCGCGGCTGTCCGACCGGATCTTCTCGACCACCGCGCTGCGCGGCGGCGCGCGGAAATGGGTGGTGGCCTTCTCCTACCTGCCCGCGATGCTGGTCGCGGTGGTTCCGCAGGTGAACTCGGTGTGGCTGATCGTGGCGCTGCTGACCGTCTCGGTGACGTTCCTGGCGAACGGCATCTCGCTGAACACCGCGCTGTGCAACGACCTGGTGGTCCGGCCGGCGGATGCCGGCACCGCGGTGGCGCTGTTCACCCTGGGCGCCAACCTGGTGGGCTTCGTATCGCCGATCGTAACCGGCTACGTCGTGCAGGCTACGGGCAACTTCAACATGGCGTTCGTGCTGACCGGCGTGATGCTGCTGGCCGGCGTCGCCATCCTGCTGGGCATGATCAAGGGCGGCATCGGCACCGCCGAACCGAGCCTGCACCCGGGCGGTTGATGGCAGAGAGCCTCCCCCCCCCTCCCCTGGTGGGAGGGGGGAGGGGTGCGTGCATGCACCGCCGGCGGATGTACGCACCCCTTCCCGTAACGTTGATCCGCTTCGCGGCTCAAGCCCTCAAGGGGCGGGGGGGTCTTGCCTTCTCCGTGTTACTCCGGCGACAGCGGTGCGTCGTATTCGCCGGAGATGTCCTGGTTGGTGTAGTCCGTCATCATCGCCACCGCGATCAGGCTGATAACGCAGCAGGCGGTGATGTAGATCGAGATCGGCACCCAACTGTGATACGTCGCGAGCAATGCCGTGGCGATCAGCGGCGCCGGACCGCCGGCGATGATCGAGGCAAGCTGGTAGCCGATCGACGCCCCGGAGTAACGCAGCCGGCCGGTGAAGCTCTCGGCGATCAGTGCCGCCTGCGGGCCATACATCGTGTCGTGCGGGATCAGCGACGCCACGACGGCGATGAAGATCCAGAACGGCACGAGGGTGTTGAGCAGCGCGAAGTAGATCCAGCCGAACACGAGGGTCATCACCGTGCCAACCAGATAGATGCGCTTGCGGCCGAACCGGTCCGACAGATGCCCGGCCAGCGGGATGGTGATGAACGAAACGCAGGAGGCCACCAGCACGGACAGCAGCAGCATGTCGCGTGACACATGCAGTGTGCCGACCCCGTAGGAGAACACGAACGCCGTGAAAATGTAGAACGGCGCCTGTTCGCCCATGCGGGCGAAGGCGCTGAGGAACACCTCTTTCGCCTGCAAGCGGAACACCTCGGTCACCGGTGTCGCCTCGATGCGATCCTGCTCCACCAGTTTGCGGAACACCGGGCTCTCCAAAATCCCCAGTCGGATCCACAGCCCGATCCCGACCAGCACGATCGACAGCAGGAACGGGATACGCCAACCCCAGGTGAGGAAGGCATCGCCGGACAGGGCGCTGAACAGCAGCACGACGATGTTGGACAGGAACAGCCCGGAGGGGACGCCGAATTGCGGCCAGGACGCGACGAAGCCTCGGTGTTTGCTGCTGCGCGCCCATTCCATCGACATCAGCACGGAGCCGCCCCATTCGCCGCCCACGCCGACGCCCTGGATGAAGCGCAGCGCGGTCAGGAGTACCGCCCCCCAGATGCCGATGCTGTCGTAGGTCGGCACCAGCCCGACCAGGAACGTGGCGACGCCCATCAGCATGAGCGTGGCGATCAGCGCCGACTTGCGGCCGAGCCGGTCGCCCCAATGGCCGAAGATCGCAGCGCCGACGGGCCGTGCGACGAAGCCGACGGCATAGATGGTGAACGCTTCCAGCGTGCCGACCAACGGATCGGACCGCGGGAAATACAGCTTGGCGAACACCAGGCCGGTGACCGTGCCGTAAATGAAGAAGTCGTACCACTCGATAGTGGTGCCGATGGTGCTGGCAATCACCGCGCGGCGGAGTTGCTTGCCGTGTTCCGCATCGGTCAAGGCGGAGGCCTGCCAGGCAGGCGCAGCCGTGGTGCCGGACATGATTTTGTTCCTCCCGGGAACGGTCGAGGTTCCAACTTTTGCGGCAGAGTGATCGTGCCGCGCGAGTCGCGCAATGGGCCGGCGCCGGCATCGCGCGCCGCAACGCCCAACCGCATGCCGCGCTGGTGGTTGCCGCGCTCCCGGTTGACGCCCGCGCGGAAGCCCGATGAGGTGTGCAGGCAATCTGGGGAGATCGACCATGAGCCAAGCCCTGTCCGGCATCCGCGTCATCGACATGACGCACAACCAGGCGGGGCCGGCCTGCGCGCAGATCCTCGGTTTTCTCGGCGCCGACGTGATCAAGCTGGAGGAGCCGAAGGGCGGCGACGTCGCGCGCACCAACATGCGCGACAAACCGGACAGCGACAGCCTGTTCTTCCTGATCCTGAATGCGAACAAGCGCAGCCTGACGTTGAACTTGAAGACCGACGCAGGCAAGGCGCTGTTCAAAAAGGTGATCGCGCAATCCGACGTGCTGCTGGAGAACTTCGGCCCGGGCGCGCTGGACCGGCTGGGCCTCGGCTATGAAGCGCTGCGGACGATCAATCCGCGGCTGATCTATGCCACCATCAAGGGCTTCGGCACCTACGGCCCCTATAGCGGGTTCAAGAGCTTCGAGCCGATCGCGCAGGCGATGGGCGGTGCGATGAGCGTCACCGGCTTTCCGGAGAATCCGCCCACCTACGTCTACCCGGCGATCGGCGATTCCGGCACCGGCATGCACATGGCGATCGGCATCCTGGCGGCGTTGCAGCAGCGGCACGCGACGGGGCAGGGGCAGCATGTCGAGGTCTCCATGCAGGACGCGGTGGTCAACCTGATCCGCGTCAGCCTGCGCGACCATCAGCGCACCGGGCGGCCGATGCCGCGCAACGGCAACCAGCTCGGCCGCACGGTTCCCGGAACGACCTATCCCTGCGCGCCGGGTGGGCCGAACGACTACGTGTATATCTTTGCGCAGCCGCAGATGTGGCGGGCGTTCGCCGGCGCGATCGGCCAGCCGGAACTGGCGGACGATCCGCGCTTCAGGACGCCCGACGGGCGTTGGGAAAATCGCGCGGCGCTGAATGCGATCGTCGCCGCCTGGACCGGTCAGCGCAGCAAGCACGAGGTGATGCGGGTGCTCGGCGACGCCGGTGTGCCGAGCGGCGCCTGCCAGGACACCGGCGAGGTGCTGGCCGATCCGCATTTGCGCGCGCGCGACATGATCGTGGATGTGGACTATCCGACGCGCGGCACCTACCAGACGGTCGGCTGCCCGATCAAGCTGTCGGAGTCGCTGGCGCAGGTACAGCGGCCTCCGCTGCTGGGCGAGCATACCGCCGAGGTGCTGGCGGCGCTGTGCGGCGTCGGGCCGGAGGCGGTGGAACGGTTGCGCGAGGAGGGGGTGGTGTGACGATCGGTCGGGCAGGGGAGTTGCGCCTGCGCTGACAAACCGCCGCTTGTCGGCGATGAGCCAGATCGATCTGCCTGCCGGTGCAATCGACGCGACCAGGCTGGATGCTGTTCGCACCCTGTGCCGGCGGCACCACGTGCGCCGGCTCGACCTGTTCGGTTCTGACGGACCGTTTCGATCCGGCGCGGAGCGATTTGGATAGGCTGATAGTTTTCGACGGCGGGCGGCCGATCGGATTGCCCGGATCAGTACCGGAAAGAATTTCGCGGATTATCAGGCCGATGATGTCCGGCGTTGGGCGGTGGAACGTCAGTTCACGGTCATTGGCGAGGCACTCGCCGCTCTGCGACGCATTGAGCCAGGTCTTGAGAGCAACATTCCCGATCTGGCACGCATCATCGCTTTCCGGAATGTCCTCATGCATGGCTACGCGGGCGCGGACGATCGGTTAGTATGGGGCGTGATCGAACGTGACCTCGATATGTTGCGTTCGGCACTCGTGCGCCTGTTGGACTCTGGATCAGATTCGGCGACATAAACTGAGCAATGCCCGCCGGGGTTCACGTCCTGGGAGAAATGCCAATGAAACAGCGTTCGGTCGGCCGATCCGGTTTGCGCGTGTCGCAGGTCGGGTTGGGCTGCAACAACCTCGGTCAGCGCATCGACTTCGCCGCCTCGCAAGCCGTGGTGCACAAGGCGCTCGATCTCGGCATCACGCTGTTCGACACCGCCGACACCTATCGCATCCCGACCGCCGGCTCGGAGGAATACCTCGGCCAAATCCTTGGCGCACGGCGCAAGGAGATCGTGCTGGCCACCAAGTTCGGCAATCCGATGGACAAGGAAGGGGTGAAACGCGGCGCGTCACGCCGCTATATCATGGCCGCGGTCGAGGCCAGCCTGCGACGCCTCGGCACCGACTGGATCGACCTGCTGCAAGTGCATCGGCCGGATCCGCTGACGCCGATCGAGGAAACCCTGCGCGCCCTCGACGACCTGGTCCGAGCCGGCAAGGTCCGCTACATCGGGTGCTCGAATTTTTCCGCCTGGCAGGTGGTCGAAGCGCTGTGGACGTCGCGCCAGTGCGGCCTGGCGCCGTTCGTATCCTGCCAGGACGAGTACAGCCTGCTGATGCGCCGTGCTGAGCAAGAGAAAATTCCGATGATGCAGGCTTATGGCATCGGCCTGCTGCCCTACTACCCGCTGGCGAGTGGCCTGCTGACCGGCAAGTACCGGCGCAATGCTCCGCTGCCGGCGGACGCACGGCTGGTGGTTCACGTCGCGCGATACCGCGATCGATTTATCAACGATGCGAACTGGCCGGTGGTGGAGGCGCTGGAGGACTTCGCCACGCAGCGCGGCCATACCCTGCTGGAACTCGCATTCAGTTGGCTCGCCGCGCAGCCGGTGGTGTCCAGCGTCATTGCCGGCGCGACCAGGCCCGAGCAATTGGCAGCCAATGTGCATGCAGCGGATTGGCCGCTAGGTTCGGAGGATCTGCAAGCGATAGACCGTGCAATCAACCTCGCCCGCGAAGCGCGGTTGAGCCGCGAAGCGGATCAACGCGGAGCGCAGTAGCGCGGCGGGTGAGGGTGATCGGGTCGCCCCGCTGCACCCTTACGCGTGCCGACCCGATCACCCTAACCCTCGGCGCAAGAGCGCCGCGACCTCTCCCGCACGGCGGGAGAGGTTGCTACACTCACCCATGCACGATCGTCTCGCCACGCGCATCGGCGCGCTGACCCTGCCCAACCCGGTGATCTGCGGCTCCGGCGAACCGGTGATGACCGAGGCTGGCATCCGCGCCGCATTGGCCGCCGGCGCGGCCGGCGTGATCGCGAAATCGGTCAACGAACGCCCCGACGCGGCCCGCCAGCTTGACCGCGCGGACTATGCCCAGCTCGACGCGACGCATGCGCCGGTGCCGCATGGCACCGCGATATTCTGCCGCTCCGG
>Ga0181521_10000339_pt1 | contig 56364 bp, 53 predicted proteins | sample PEATcosm2014_Bin_32_FD_119764 | JGI IMG/M metagenome (GOLD analysis project Ga0181521, IMG submission 119764) | Peatland microbial communities from MTU Mesocosm Facility, Houghton, MI, USA - PEATcosm2014_Bin02_60_metaG | ecosystem: Environmental > Terrestrial > Soil > Wetlands > Peat | place... | reverse complement strand
GGCCGGCTGGACTACCGGCTGGAGGTGATGGCGCGCGACGAACTGGGACAACTGGTGGCTTCCTTCAACCGCATGGCGGCGGAACTGGAAGCCAGCCGCCGCCAGCTCGAAGCTTCCAGCCGCGAAGTGGCCGACGCCAACGTGGCCCTGGAACAACGCCGCCGGCACATGGAGACCATCCTGGAAAGCATTCCCACCGGCGTGCTTTCGCTCGATGCCAACCGCCGCGCCACCCACAGCAACGATGCCTTCTCCCGCATCTTCGGCCGCACCGACGAGCATCATCCCCCCAGCCCCGGCGCCTCCTTGCGCGATATTTTCGATGCCGACGTGGTGGGCGACCTGCTCCACCTGCTGCGCAAGGCCGATCGCATGGGCGCTACCACCAGCCAGATGGAGGCCACGGTGAACCGCACCGTGCTCACCCTGGCGGTGACCGCCGCTTCGCTCCACCACCGCGGGGAACGCCAGGGGTACGTGGTGGTGTTCGAGGATCTCTCCGATCTGCTGCACGCGCAGAAGCAGGCGGCGTGGCGCGAGGTCGCCCGGCGGGTAGCGCACGAGATCAAGAACCCGCTCACCCCCATCGCGCTCTCCGCCGAGCGCATCCGCCGGCACCTGGAGCGGGGCGAGCAGCCCGATGCGGATTCGCTGGCGGTGATCGCTGGCTGCGCCCAGACCATCGCCGGCGCGGTGGAGACGGTGCGCACCCTGGTGGATGAGTTCTCCACCCTGGCCCGCTTTCCGGCCTCGCGGCCCCAGCCCGCCAACATCAACGCCATCGTGCAGGACGCGCTGGGCATGTTCAACGGCCGCCTGGACGGCATCCAGATCACCACCCTGCTGGCGCCCGGCCTGCCGCCGGTGATGGCCGACCCGGAGGCCATGAAGCGCGCCCTGGCCAACCTGGTGGACAACGCCGCCGAAGCCATGCAGGACGCCATGGTAAAGGAAGTGCAGATCTCCACCGCCCTGGCCGATGCGCGCGACTCGGTGGAAGTGGTGATCGCCGACAGCGGCCACGGCGTCACCCCGGAGCTGAAGGAGAAGCTTTTCCTTCCCTACTTTTCCACCAAGGGCCGCGGCACCGGGCTGGGCCTGGCCATCGTCAGCCGCATTGTCGAGGACCATAATGGCTCCATTCGGGTGGAGGAGAATTCTCCCGTGGGCGCGCGGTTTATAGTGGAATTGCCGGTGGCCATGGGAGAGCTGGCTGCCGTCCAGCATGCATAACATTCTCATCGTGGACGATGAGCCCGGCATCCGCCAGTCGCTGAAGGACGTGCTGGAGGACGAGGGCTACAAGACGGTGGCCGTCGGGAGCGGCGAGGCCTGCCTCGAAGCCCTGGAGAAGCACGGTTTCGACGTGGTGCTGCTCGACATCTGGCTGCCCGGCATGGATGGGCTGGAGGCGCTGGAAAAGATCAAACAGGCGGAAGACGGGCCCGAGGTCATCATGATCTCCGGCCACGGCACCATCGAGACCGCGGTACGCGCCACCAAGCTCGGCGCCTTCGACTTCCTGGAAAAACCCCTGTCGCTGGAAAAGACGCTCATCCTGCTCAAGAACGCGATCGACGCGCGCAAGCTGCGGGGCGAGAATCGCGATCTCAAGAAGCAGTTCCAGTCCAAAGGGGGCCTGGTCGGCGACAGCATTCCCATGAAGGCGCTGCGGCAGCAGATCGGGCTCATGGCGCCCACCAACGGCCGCGTGCTCATCTATGGCGAATCCGGCACCGGCAAGGAGCGGGTGGCGCTGGCCATCCATGCCCAGAGCCTGCGCAAGGACGACATGTTCGTCGAGGTCAACTGCGCCGCTATTCCCGAAGACCTCATCGAGAGCGAACTTTTCGGACATCGCAAGGGTTCCTTCGCCGGCGCCGAGCACGATAAGGTCGGCAAATTCCAGAAGGCGGATGGCGGCACGCTGTTTCTCGACGAAGTCGGCGACATGAGCCTGAAGACGCAGTCCAAAGTGCTGCGCACGCTGGACGAGCAGCGCTTCACGCCCGTGGGCGGCGACGAGCCGGTGAGCGTGGACGTGCGCGTCATCGCCGCCACCAATAAGGATCTGGAAGAAGAGATTTCAAAGGGCAACTTCCGGGAAGACCTGTTCTATCGCCTGAACGTGATTCCCTTCCACGTGCCGCCGCTGCGCGAGCGGCATGAAGACGTCCCCCAGCTCGCCCGCCATTTCGTGAAGGAGTTCTCGGCCGCCTACAGCCGCCGCGCCCGGGAACTGACCGACGACGCCATCGACACCCTGATGCGCTACGCCTGGCCCGGCAACGTGCGCGAGTTGCGCAACGTGATCGAGCGCGTGGTGATCATGAATCCCACCGCCACCAAGCTGGAGCGCAAACATCTGCCTCCGCTGGTGTATCGCGATGGCGGCCGCCGCTCCATGGGCGAGTTCTCCACGCTGCACCAGGCCCGCGCCGCCTATGAGCGCGATTACATCCTCAAGAAGCTGGATGAGAACCACGGCAACATCAGCCGCACCGCCGAGGTCCTGGGCCTGGAACGCTCTCACCTCTACCGCAAGATGAAGACGCTGGGGATCGCCGTCAGAGAGTAGGCAATGACCATGAACCGGACGCCCGACCGCCGCAAGGCTGCTTTCCTGGTTCTGTGTATCGTGTGCATTGCCGCCATCGCCATCTACGGCTGGTGGACGTTGCGATCACATCGCGCACCTAAGGGAACGCCACACCAACCTACAGTTGGGACTGCTGCGCCTAATCCGGATCTACCCGCGCCTGCCGTATCCGAGGGACATCCGGCGGCGCCTGCGGCACAGCCCCCCAGTGGCCTGAAATCTGAGAGTACGACCGCGTCAGGGAAGGCCGCAGCGGTTCCGCCGAAGGCCGAGGCGAAACCTGCCCTGCTGTATTTCCGGGCCAATGCTCTCGGGGAGAACTATGGAAAAGTCGCGGTGGCGCCGCTCAACAACCTCGAACAACGGCAATATGCGGCCGACCTGTTCTGTGACCGCGTTGACTTCTCCAGCGGAAACGGCGTTTGCCTGCACGCCGATCGCGGCAGTCTCACCACGCACTATGCCATTGGGTTCAATGACCAGATGCAGCGGCTGTGGTCCTTCAAGTTGAATGGCTTGCCCAGCCGCGTACGTCTCTCACCCAGCGGCCGGCTCGCGGCCATCACGATTTTTCTGATCGGGCAGTCGTACAGCTCTCTGAACTTCGCCACCCAGACCATGATCGTGTATGCGGCGACGGGACAGGTCCTGGTCGACAACCTCGAAAACTTTTCCGTAACCCGCGCGGGGGCGGAGTTCAAAGCCAAGGATTTCAACTTTTGGGGAGTCACCTTCGCGCAGGATGAAAACCGCTTCTACGCAACCTTGTGGACCGCGGGCAACACTTACCTCATCGCCGGCGATCTCGCCAAGCGAACGGCGCAGGTGGTCCACGACAATGTCGAGTGTCCCGCGCTGTCTCCCGACAACACCCGCATTGCCTTCAAGCAGCGAAGGGTGGGCGGGCTGCTGGAAGGCCGGCGGATCACCTGGCGCCTCACAGTCCTGGATCTCAAGACCGGAACCGAGACTCCTTTAGGAGAAAACCGCAGCGTTGATGACCAGGTGGAATGGCTGGATAACGATCACATTCTGTATGCCCTGTCGGAAAGTGAGCAGGGCTCCAGCGCGAGCACGGATGTCTGGGTGCTGCCGGCGACGGCCAACGGCACGCCGGAATTGCTGCTGAAAGGTGGCTTCTCCCCGGCGGTGGTCAGACCCAGTGCGCTGCTGACGCGACGGTAACGGGTTCTTTGAAGGGGCACGCCTTCCAGGCGTGCCGTACAGGGCGGATAAGAACTCGGCTTTAGCCGCTGAGGGGCATTCCCCAAGGCCCCAAAGACTCGCGTCGGTGGAACAAAACCAAGATTCCTCGGGGCTGAAAGCCCCTCGGAATGACAAGAATAAAAGGGACTTCTGCGGCGCGGCTGAAGCCGCGCCCTTTCAAAGCCGGGGTACATCCATAGTGAAACCGCTCTAGCGTCGGTTCTTCCTTTGCTAGTGTCCATGCTGCGCTCAGTAGCGCTTCCCGCATCGCTTGCAACCGAAGCATCCCTTGCAGGCTGACCACGCGATCTTCTTGTCATTCAGAATCCAGCCAGAAACCACAAACGCGGCCATCAGCCCGAAGGAAAAGATCCAGACCGGCGTCCTCATGGCTCCCGTGGTCCACAGCAATCCGAAGAGGACTGAAGAAACCAGCTTACAAACACCGAGAACGGTATTTAAGAAGGCCAATCCGCTGGTGCGAAGATTCGGCGCCAGAGCGGAACTTGCCACCGCCGCCAGCACTCCGTTGGTAGCGGCGTAATAGGCGCCCAACAATCCCAGGCTGGCAAACTGGGCTCCCTTGCCCAATCCAGGCATGAGCAGAATCATGTAAACCAGGAATACCAGGACAAATCCGCCCAGGAACACCTTGCGCCGTCCCCATGCGTCCGCCAGCTTGCCCAAGGGCACCGCTAGCAGCAGGTACGCCGCAGCGGTAATCAAGGCAAACAGGGGAAACGCCGTGGTTGAGCAACCGGTGTTCTTCTGCACGACCAGGTAAATGAAAGCGTCACTGGCGGTCATCAGCGCGAGAATGCCGCCGGCCAGCATGATGGTGCGAAACGCCGGCTCCATCCACAGGCCGAAAGAGAGCCGAATCGAGGGAACGGGCTGGCTGGGGTCGGCGGCAGCGGTCTGTGGTTTGTCCACCAGTAGGGTAATCAGGCCCACGCCAATCAGCGCGATGCAGAAACTGGCCAGCAGGACGAACGTGAAATTGCCGGGTGCGATCTCCAGCAGCAGAAAGGCGATGATGGGTCCAAGCACCGATCCGCCGGTATCGAGCGCACGATGCACCGCGAACGCCGTGGCCATAGTACGAGGATTGCTGCTGAGCGAAATCATGGCGTCGCGGGGCGCGGTGCGAACGCTCTTCCCGACGCGGTCGAGGCCAATGATGACGGCGGTCATCGCCCAACTGCCTCCCACCAACAGCAGGCCCAGCTTGCTGATCGCCGAGAAGGCGTAGCCGCCTACCGCAACTTCCTTCTGGCGGCGCCAGCGGTCCGCCGCAATGCCCGCCACCAGGCTCAGTGATGCCACCGCCGCGCCCTGATAAATGCCGTCCAACACCCCGAACTGCAGCGGGCTGAATCCCAGATAAATAACAAAATAGAGCGGAAGAATGCTGCTGATCATCTCCGCCGATACGTCGGTAAACAAACTCGTGAAACCCAGCTTCCAGACGTTCGGCTCTATCCCACGGACACCGGAAACCGCTCCCGTTGCGGGTTCCCGGTCCCGAAGCCTAACGGACAAATCGGTCTGGTACATGCCTGCTTAAGGAGCATGCAAGTTGCCACGAAAGTAAATTCTTCCCCCTGCGGAGAAGCCGGTTTGGGCAAACCGAATTGTTCGACCGTAATCGTAAGCCACTGATTTTGATACGCTTCCGTTCAGGATACAAATCATCGGAGGGCGGCAACTGGTCAATTTATTCGGCGACACCGATGGGGATGGCAGAATTTTGCAACCAGGTGCAACTTTTTGCACATCAAGTCCAAGGCCGCGCTGAGCAGAGCCAATCCTTCTGGCGGGGTTGCGTCATTTCCCCACTGATTGTGAATGGGATACTACAATATGGGAGGAGCGTGGCAGCATCAGCTTCGGCCCGCCAGATGCCGCGATCGGAGTGCCGAACTCGAGCCAGGGAGTGTTCGTGACGCGTTATCGGCCGTTACTGCTTGCAGGTGTGGTCTCAGCGGTTGTGTTGGCCTTTGCTACGCCGGCGAATGCCGGTTGCTCCGCCCCGGCCAGCGCGATCGAAGCGGAGAACTGCCTCGCTGGGACCCCTCCCAGCACGTGGGGCATTTGCGGCGGAGCGGGCGACTCCACCATCCAGGGCTTTGCCACCGACATCAGCGTAAATGCCGGCCAAACCATTTCCTTCAAGATCGACACCAATGCCACCGCGTACCAACTCGACATCTACCGCATGGGGTATTACCAGGGGGAGGGGGCAAGGCTGATCACCACCATGCAGCCGTCGGCACGGCTTCCTCAAACCCAGCCGGCCTGCCTGACGGACGCGGGCGCCGGCCTGGTCGATTGCGGCGACTGGGCGGTATCGGCATCCTGGGCCGTGCCCTCGAATGCCGTCTCCGGCATCTACTTCGCCCGGGTGGCGCGAGCGGACACGGGCGGAGCCAGCCACATCGTCTTCGTGGTTCGGAATGATGCCAGCAAGTCGAACATCCTGTTCCAGACGTCGGATGAAACCTGGCAGGCCCACAACGACTACGGTGGATCCCGCTTCCGTGGCCAAAGCAGCGCGACGGACCTTGCCAACCGCACTTACAAAATCAGTTACAACCGTCCCGCCCGCACCGCTTTTGTGTTTTATGAGGACTATCCGATGGTCCAATTTCTGGAGGCCAACGGCTACGACCTCAGTTACTCGACCAGTGTGGACGCGGCACGCAGCGGCAGCCTGATCACGCAGCACAAAGCGTATATCTCCGCCGGCCACGATGAGTACTGGTCCGGCCCTAAGCAAACCAGCATCGAGGCGGCCCGAAGCGCGGGGGTCCACATCGTCCTCTTCAGCGGCAATGAGGGAAGCTGGAAGACTCGCTGGGAAAACAGCATTGACGGTACCAAGACGCCTTACCGGACGCTGGTCTCCGAGGGTCCGATGAATTCCCACCGGCTTCCGTTTCGTGCCTCGAAGGTAGAGACCGTCCTGCCGCCGGGGACGGACGATTCCGGTTATCTGGCAGGGCTGACCGCCAATTGGGAAAAGACGAAGAACTCCTTCAGCTTGGGCCCCCCGGCGAAGGCCTGCTCAGCCGCCAACGCCAAGTAGGAAAAGGCCCGGCTCGCGGCCGGGCCGTCAGAAGAATGAAGCCTGCTTGGAGAACGCCGCACTTACGGCAAAGGGTGTAGTCTCGCCCGCTGCCGTCGTGGTTGCCGTGGCGGTGGTGAAATCCGGCTGGCCAACCACCAGGCTTGCGTTCTGGTTGGTGGTGAACGGAGGCGTGAACCCCAGCGTCCGGTTGTTGGCGAAATCCGCGACCCCAAGGTTGCCGCTACTGTCGAATGTGAGCCCAAAAGGTCTCGACAAGCCGTTCTGAGTCGTAGCCGCGGTGTTAGTCGTGAAGCTGGCCTGTCCCAGCGCCAGGCTGGCGTTCATGCCGCTCGCGAAGGGCGGGTTGAACTGCAACACCCGGCTATTGTCGGTGTCTCCTATCCACAGACTACCGGAGCTGTCGAACGCCATACCTGTCGGGAAGTCCAAACCGCTGGCGGTAGTGGCGGTTGCGCTCGAGACGAAGTCGGTTTGCCCAATCACCAAGCTGGCCGTCATTCCGTTGGCAAATGGCGGCTCGAATTCCAGCACCCGGTTGTTGTAAGTGTCCGAGACCCAGAGATCGCCGCTGGCGTCAAAGGCGATGGACTCCGGACCCCGCAGTCCGGAGTTCGTGGTCGCACCCGCACCCGAAGTGAAGTCTGCCTGGCCGAGGACCAGGCTGGCATTCATGTTGGCAGCGAACGGCGGCTTGTATTGGAGGATGCGACTGTTGCCAAAATCCGAGACCCAGAGATTGCCGCTGCCGTCAAAGGCCAAGCCGACCGGCCCACCGTTCAAAGGCGCTAGTGCGCCAAGGCCGTTCTGGGTGGTGTTAGGAGTACCGGTGACGAAGTCCGGCTGTCCGATCACCAGGCTGGCGCTCATACCGTTGGCGAACGGCGGTTTGAATTGCAGAACCCGGTTGTTGAGGGTGTCAGCGACGTAGATGTTGCCGGCACTGTCCTCGGCGACATTCGCGGGCTCGTCAAAGGTGGCTGCGGTCAGAGCCGCACCTGCGGTGGTGAACTCGCCTTGTCCCAACACCACGCTGGCGCTCTCGCCGGTGCTGAACGGAGTGTCGTAGATGAGCACGCGGTTGTTACCGCTGTCGGATACGAAAAGAAAACGCGTCGTGTGAAGATTGCCGCCGGTGGTGCTGCATCCCGCCAAACAGGCAAACGCTGCCAGCAAGAGGATACCGATTGCCGGCGCCGCCGCACGCGGCCAAGTTGTGTCATTCCCGTCACCAAGCTGCATGGCTCCCTCCCGCAGACAACTTTCCTCCCTCCCTCGGCAATGTTGCTGGGAATAGAAGCTGCAGCTCCCTGTAACTGAGTCACCACTTCGGGGCGTTCCCCTTCCGGGAACAGGTGGGTGTGGGCTGGGAGGAAACGAAATGCGCCGACGCCCAAGCGAGCGCGGCGCATTTTCGGGTTGTCTATTTTAGTGGGTCGGCTAGAACACGGCAGTCACGGCGTTCGGACCGGCCTGACCTGTCGCCGTGGTCGCTTCCACCTTGGAGGAAAAATCAGCCTGGCCCAACACTAACGCTGCGTTCTGGTGGGTGCTGAATGAGGGCGTAAATATCAGCGTCCGGTTATTATTGTTGTCCACGACTGCTAGGTTGCCGCTGCTATCAAACACGATTCCGAAAGGCGCCAACAGCCCACTCTGAGTGGGGGGAGCGATCGTAACGGTCGTGAAGTCAGGCTGTCCCAGCACCAGGCTAGCGCTCATGCCGTTGGCAAACGCTGGCTTGAACTCCAACACCCGACCATTGCCGAGGTCCGCTACCCAAAGATTACCGGAGTTGTCGAAGGCAATACCCGTCGGGAAATCCAGACTGCTCCCTGTGGTGGCAACCCCACTGGATACGAAGTCGGGTTGGCCAATCACCAGGCTGGCCGCCATCCCATTTGCAAATGGGGGCCTGAATTCCAGAACCCGGTTGTTGCCAGTATCGGTGACCCAAAGATTGCCGCTGGCGTCAAAGACGATCAGGTGTGGTTCTGAGAGTCCTGAATTTGTAGTTGCAGCCCCACGCGATGTGAAGTTCGCCTGGCCGAGAACCAAGCTTGCGTTCATGCCCGTGGCGAACGGCGGCCTGTATTGGAGTATGCGATTGTTGCCAAAATCGACGACCCAGAGATTTCCAATGCTGTCAAAGGCCAAACCTCCCGGCCCTCCGAAAGGCCAAGGCCTACCGAAGCCACTTTGGGAAGTGTTAGGAGTTCCGGTAACGAGGTCAGGCTGGCCGATTACGATGCTGGCACTCATGCCATTGCTGACCGGTGGCTTGAATTGCAGCACCCGGTTGTTAAGCAGGTCGCTGACATAGATATTGCCGGCACTGTCCTCGGGCGGTGCCCACAGGCCCGCTAAACGTAGCTGCTGTCAGAGCTGATCCTGCAGTGGTGAACTCGCCTTGCCCCAGCACTCCGTTGGCGCTCTGGTCCGTGCTGAGCGGAAAGCTGTAGAAGAGCACCCGGTTGTTAAGATAGTCGGACACTAGAAGAAAACGCGTTGTGCGGAGCCCAGTGCTGCCGCATCCCGCCACACAAGCAAATGCTGCCAGCAGCAGGATTAAGATCACCAGCACTGCCGCACGTGGAGGGCCTTTGCTCTTCGTGTCACGAAGCAGCATCGCTCCCTCCTTTCAGGCCGTGGCATTCGATTCCAGATTGACAGTGAAATGCGCCGACGCCCAGAGCGAGCGCGGCGCATTCCGGGGTTGGACCTAAACGTTCTCTTTCTTGTGGCAATCCGCGCACTTCACCGGTGCTTTCTTGCCTTTGGCAACTTCCGCCTTGTGGCAATCAATGCACAGCCCGGCTTGTGCGGTCGGGTTATGGAAAGCCGCCTGCAGTTTGGTCTTCATCGGTGCGGTTGCGGTCTTGGTATGGCAATCGGTGCAAGCCTGATGCGGCGAAGTCAGCGGTTTCTCCGGCTTCGACGCGTGGTGGCAGGTATCGCACTTGAGCTTTTGGTCGACGGCGTGCGCCTTGTGGGGGAACTTGACTCCTCCCATGGGCGAGCCCGTCAGCACGATGGAATCCGGCGCCGTCTTATCGGCGGCGAACATCGAACTGACGCCAGCCAGCAGAAATGCCATGACCACGAGGGCGATAATCAATCGATGGACGTTCTTCACTCGACCTCCGTAAATTACTAGAGCCAGCTAACACATCTGCCGGGGCCACTCGAACGAATGGACCTCAGCATTGGCATTCTAGGAAATGGAGCCCTCGCCCGACTGTGACCGCCGTCACTCACGCTAGTTCTCCCCGAGATCCTCCAACTGCTTGCGCCAGTCCAGTTCTTCGACGAACTCCCTGGATTCGCGCCACCCCGGCCGCACCTTCACGAACAGCTCCAGGAACACCCTGGTCCCCAGGATGCGCTCGATCTCGTGCCGGGCGGCGGTGCCAATCTTCTTCAGCATCTCGCCGCCGCGGCCGATGATGATCTTCTTCTGCCCGTCGCGCTCGCAGTAGATGACGGCGGCGATCGACGTCAAATGCGGCGACTCGTCCCAGCGCTCGACCATCACCGTGCTGGCATAGGGCACCTCCTGCGCGGTCTCCAGCAGCACCTTCTCGCGCACGATCTCCGCCGCCAGGAAGCGCTCGGGCTGGTCCGTGATCTGATCCTTGGGGAAGTAGCGCGGCCCCTCGGGCAGCACGGCCATGACGCGGTCCAGCAGCAGATCCAGCCCGTCGCCCTTGAGGGCAGAGATGGGGATGATCTCGCGGAAGTCATGGAGCTGACTGTACTCGGCGATCATGGGCAGCAGGCGAGCTTTCTCCAGACGGTCGATCTTGTTCAGCAGCAGGAACACCGTCCCGCCCGCCTTCTTGACCAGGTCGAGCGTGAAGCGGTCACCCGGGCCGAAGCGCTGAGTGGCGTCCACGATGAGCAGGATGGCGTCGCGGCTCTCCAGCGCCGCGTGCACTTCGCGCATCATCTTCTTGTTCAGCGAACTCGCGGGCTTGTGCACGCCGGGAGTATCGATGAGCACGATCTGCCCCGCGGGCCGGCCTTTGCGCGCGGGAACATTCACCATGCCGAGGATGCGATTGCGCGTGGTCTGCGGCTTGGGCGTGACGATGGCCACCTTCTCGCCCACCAGCTTGTTCAGCAGCGTGGATTTGCCGGCGTTGGGACGTCCGATGATGGAGACGAATCCGGAGCGAAAGGACATAACCCCAGTTTCACGTTTCAGGTTTCAAGTTGCAAGTGGGCGGTTCCCGGTCGGGATACCGTGCCAGGAAAATTGCCTCTTGCGTGATCACGTGTCAGGGCACGGCTTCAGCCGTGCCGTTTGGGGTTTACTGATTGTCATTCCGAGCTAGCCCGAGCGAGTCCGCTGTGGCGGGCGAGTGAGGGCGACGCGAGGAATCTCGGTTCTTGTTTGTCTCGACGGCCGCAAAAAACACCAAGATCCCTCGCTCGCGCTCGGTCGGGTTCCCTCGCTATGCTCGGGATTTCGCCTGCGGGCTCGGACGCCCGCAAAGCGGCTCAACCTCGCGCTTCACTCGGGATGACATTTCTAAACGCGATTACGGCACGGCTGAAACCCGTGCCCTTCCCAAAACTACTTCGCGCTTCCTGCTCCCTACTCCCTGCTCGCTGCCTTGGGCATGGCGCTGATCCGCAGCCGCTCGACGCGGCGGTCGGTGGATTCCAGGACTTCGAAGCGCAATCCGTTCTCCTCCACCACTTCGCCCTGCTCGGGGATGCGCCCTAGGATCTCGCTCACCAATCCCGCAACCGTGGCCGCTTCGTGGCCGTTCGGCCGTATGTGGAACAGTTCGTCCAGACGGTCGACGTCCATGTTGCCGGGGACGACATAGGAATTCTCGTTTTCGCGGATGATGTCGGCCTCGGCCTCGTGCTCGTCGCGGATCTCGCCGACGATCTCCTCCACCAGGTCTTCGATGGTGACCACGCCCGCCGTGCCGCCGTACTCGTCGATAACGATGGCCATGTGCTGGCCTTCTTTCTGCATCTCGCGCAAGAGCGCGCTCACCCGCTTGCTCTCGGGAACGAAGACCACCGGCCTCATCAGCTCGCCGACCGTGTGGTGGCGCGCCTCAGAGTCCCGCACCTGGAGCACATCGTGCGCGAAGACGATCCCCTTGACGTGGTCGATCGTGCCCTCGTACACCGGCACGCGCGAATAGGGCTTGGTGCGCAGCAGTTCGGTGAACTGCTCGACCGTGGTGCCGATGGGCACGGCCACGATCTCCGGCCGCGGGGTCATCACCTCGCGCACCGTCTTGTCGCCGAACTCGACTACCGACTGGATCAGCTCGCGGTCGCTCTCTTCAAGAATGCCCTCTTCCCTTCCCGCTTCGATGAGCGCGTCCACGGCTTCGGAAGGATGCTCGGGCTGCTCCGGCGGGCGCTCGTCGGTCAGCGCCGCGACCGAGAGGCAGAATCCCAGCACCAGCGTGACCGGCAAGGTGAGATAAATCAGAATGCGTAGCGGCCACACGAAATTCCGCAACCACTCGCCCTTGGTCCGGGTGAAAAACACGAACGGCAGCAGGCGGTTGAAGACAATCACGATAAGCACGATCGAGACCGCCGCCTGCGCGATCTCCGACGCCCTCCAGGCGCGGTCCATGAAGGTGACCACCCCGATCACCAGCGCGATGCCCGCCATGGTGATGGGCACCAGTACGGCCATGGAGAGCGACGCCCGCCCACGGCTCACCGTCAGCCGCGGCTCGATCTCCTGCTCATAGACTTCGATGTTCTCCTGGAATTCGCGGGAGAGGAACTTGCCCATCTCCGCGTAGAGGCTGTCCACGTAAGAGACCAGCGTCAGAATGGAGATCAGCACGACCAGCGCGATGATGGCAGCGATGCTCATGATCGTCGCCTGTCGCCAGTGCGCTCGATCAGCGCCGCAGGAAGCCCGAGCGCTCTCCGCAAGCGCGCTTCTTTCCGCGCCATCGCTCCCGCGTCGGTTTCATGATCGTAGCCGGCAAGGTGCAGCAGCCCGTGCAGGATCAGGATCTTCAGCTCATCGGACGCGCTGTGCCCCAGGCGGAGGGCGTTGCGTGCGGCGACCACAGCCGAAATGGCGATGTCGCCGGCGGTGCCGTCAGCCGATGGAAACGAAAGCACGTCCGTAGCAGCATTTTTCCCGCGAAAGCGGCGGTTCAGCCGGCGCAGCTCGGCGTTGGACGTGACCAGCACATCCACTTCCCCGCGAACGCCCGCCGCACGCTGTGCCCGGACGGCAAACTGCCCCAGCGCCCGCGCGCTCACTCCCTGTACCTTGCTGTGAACGATCACCAACCTCCACCCCAAAATGAACGGGAGGGCCAATGATGCAGCCCTCCCCGCCAGGTTCGCAAGTTCTTAGTCCTCGCCGGCCGCCGCGTCTCCCTTTGCTTCCGTCTTGGGAACATCTTTCTTGCCATTGATCCTCGCGTAGCCATTCTGCAGGACCAGCGGGGTCTGGTTCTCACGCGTCCTGAACTCGTCGTAGGCGCGGATGATGCGCTGCACCAGCAGGTGCCGCACCACGTCGGTCTCATCGAAGTAAGTGAAGACGACGCCCTCGGTGTTCCTCAGGATGTCGATGGCCTCGAGCAGGCCGCTGCGCCGCGCGCCGCCGGGCAAGTCAATCTGCGTGATGTCGCCGGTAATCACCGCCTTGGAGTTGAACCCCAGGCGGGTGACGAACATCTTCATCTGCTCCGAAGTGGTGTTCTGCGCTTCATCGAGAATGATGAAGGAATCGTTCAGCGTGCGCCCGCGCATGAACGCGATGGGCGCGATCTCGATGATGTTCTTCTCCAGGTAGCGGTCCACCTTCTCCGGGTCCATCATGTCGTAGAGCGCGTCGTAGAGCGGCCGCAGGTAGGGATCGATCTTCTCCTGCAGCGTTCCCGGCAGGAACCCCAGGCGCTCGCCGGCCTCAACCGCGGGACGCGCCAGGATGATGCGGCTTACCTTCTTGGCCAGCAGCGCCGAGACCGCCATCGCCACCGCAAGGTAAGTCTTCCCGGTGCCCGCCGGCCCGATGCCGAAGACCATGTCGTTGCGCTCCATGGCTTCCATGTAGCGGCGCTGGTTCATGCTCTTGGGGGTGATAGGGCGCTTGCCGAAGGAGCGCGCGCGGCCGGCTTCCGCCAGCGTGCGCAGCGATACCGCCGGGTCGGTGGCCACGATGCGCAACATCGAACCCAGGTCGCCGTTGGAAAAGGTGACGCCGGTACGCAGCAGGTGGTCGTAATCCGTGAACACCTGCTCGGCGCGCGCCACGTCCGCCGCCGCGCCTTCAATGACCACGGAATCAGCTTTCAGGTCGATGGTGACTTTCAGGCCATTTTCGATGAGGTGCAGGTTCTCGTCGCGGGGACCGAAGAGAGTCTCGATGTGCGGGGTGATCTCGACGTTCTTCTTCATTGAAGCGTGAAAGCTAACCTCCTGCAGCGCCCGCGCGCACTGCGAATGTTGTTAGATTGAAAAGGATCGGCTGGGCGTCTGTGCCACAGCGTGGAGGCAACTACCATTGCCAGTAGGGTACCCCGGGGGTGGCCGGGAGTCAATAACGCTCAAGGAATCCCGCGCTCCCCGTTGTCAGGGCGGTTTACCGGACCGGGGCTCGGAGCACTAGTCGTCACTTTGCCCGAACGAAATCACCACCCTGGGGGTTAAAGAACCCTTCCTCACGCGCGTGCGCTGTTAGGAAGCGGCGAAGCTCCGCTGTGCTGGATGTCAGCAAGATATCATTGTCCGTCCACTCATTCTCCATCCAAGTGAACTTCACCTCAGTGAGCTTGCCTTCCTTGGCTGTCTTTTCGAGACGCTCGGTATTCAACCCTCGTATTCGCAGTTTGTTGTCGGCATAATCCAGCCGCGCAAGCCCGTGAGTGCGCACCATCAAGGTTGCTTCCAGCCGGTCGGTAAGGGGCACAGGCTGAAGGTCGAGATAGTAAATGCCGTCGATTCGACCCAAGCGACCTTCCCAGAAGCCATGCTCGGTCTCCCCGGACCCACGCCTCTCCACGAGGCAATCGATTCGATACGCATTGCTCTCTCCTCGCGTGAAGGTCAGCGTCTCGGTCTCGTCCTCGGTGTGTATGATCCATTTCCCCAGCAGCCAGCTTTCGGAGACCACATCGGCTTTGGGAAACCACGGATTCAGAGAACGGTCAACGCAGCCCCCGCAGACCAGCAGGGCGACGCCCACCACACCCGCCAAAGTGTGCTGCCGAAGCCGCATCTGCCCGGTATCTCCCGACGCGGAGTGTACACGCGCTGCACCGCCCCGGAGGAAAATTTTGTGCTCGGGCGGAAAAACCTATGCGGGATAACGCCCGGCGTTTCAGCCGGGTAGCCGTCCCGCGGTTTGACCCCCTCGCGCAGCTTGCGTAGAATGAATGTTTCCGTCGTCGGACGATTTCTCTTTAGAGGACACCCAGCAAGTTATGGCGAATCATTTCTCCGCGCTCAAGCGCGCCCGGCAGACCGCGAAGCGCACGGTGCGCAATCGCAACAATCGGTCCCGTATCCGCACCGCCCTGCGGCATTTCCGCGACGCCCTGGCCAAGGGCGACAAGACGGCCGCGCAGCAGATGTTCGGGCAGACGGTCTCGGCCATCGACAAGGCCATCCAGAAGGGCGCACTGCACGCCAACGCCGCCGCCCGCTACAAGTCGCGCCTCGGCGCCCGCCTCAGCGCGCTTAAGTAGCTTTTGTGGCTGTTGGAGCTACGCTGCATACACCCCAAAAGGCCTGTTTTGAAGGGGCGCGGCTTCCAGCCGCGCCGCAGTCCCAGTAAAGAACTGTCATCCTGAGGGAGCACGACCGAGCGCGCGAGCGCGAAGAAGTGCGACCGAAGGACCTGCTCTTGGAGGTCGCAGCGAGCTGATGCTAGGCCTTCCATATCCTGCGATGTCTTAAAGCAGGTCCTTCGCTTACCCTCGCTCGCCATGCTCGCTCGGGCGACGCTCAGGATGACAATTCTTTTTGTTGTTTCACGGCGCGGCTGGAAGCCGCGCCCTTTCAAAGCGGGAGCCCTGCTCTGACAAGTGTCGCTGTTCACCACTGCCTTAGCGGCTTCCAGTCCAGGTTCGGCAGTTCGATCCCAAAGTTTTCGAGCAGCGCCTGCTGGTACTGCTCTTCGGATTCGAGGATGCGTTCCGTGCGCTCGCCGTTCATGGTCTGGATCAAGCGCATCTCGGCCAGGGTGATGCGGCCTTGCGGGGTGGCCCGGGTGCAGATCCGGGCGCGGGGGAAGGTGGAATTCGGCGAGGTCTGGTGGTACACGCACATGCCGGCGAATTCCTCCAGCCGGCGGGGGTGCAGCGTGAAAACATATTTCTCCGACCAGACGCCCTTCTCCTCCCGCAGCAGAATCAGCCCCTCCGGCCAGGAGTCGATGAAGTACATCATGCCGCCGCTGGATTGCTCGCCGCCCTCAAGCGCGAGCGGTTCGAGGAAAGAATCGCCGAAGCCGACGTCGGCGATCCAAGGCTGCCCGCCGAGTTGCACCCTCAACACCAGATGATCGAACTCCGGGCCGAAGCGCCCGGTGTCGCTGGCCACCCGCCCTGAGAGCAGGTCCAGGTCGTATCCCAGTTCGCGCAGCAGCGCGGCGAACAGGCCGTTGAGCTCGTAACAGAATCCTCCCCGGCGCTGGCGCACCACCTTGTCGAAGAATGCGGCTTCGTCGAGCACGATGGCGCGCCCGAGATGGATGTCGAGGTTCTCGAACGGGACCGCCAGCATGTGCCGGCGATGAATCGCACGCAGAACATCGAGCGTGGGCTCACGCGGCCCTTCATAGCCGATGCGTTCGAGATAGGAGGAAACGTCCACGGGCCTCACACCGGCAATTGCTGCTGCCACTCCGGCGCCGCCGGCTTGGGTTCGGCGCAGAGGTCGAGCACCAGGCGCTCCAGCACCAGCCGCTTGCTGGGCGGGTTGGAGCGCAGTTCGAGATCGGCGCGGGCGATGCGGCGGATGGCCTGCGTGATCTCCCGCCGCGACCGGTAGCGCCGGGCCTGCCGGATGATGTCCTCGGCCGCGAACGGGGGCACGCGGAAGCCCTGCCACAGCGCCTGCCAGATGGCGCGCGAGTCCCGCACATTCTTCTCCAGGATCACCAGCATCTGGCGGAAGGTGCGCGCCAGCATGTAAAGCTGTCCGATGGCGGCATCTTCGCCCTCGCCGCTGGACAGAATGGCCTCCAGCACGCCCAGGGCGCGCGGACGGTCCTTGGCGGAGATGGCATCGGTCAGCTCGTAAAGTGAGCGCTGCTTGGCCGCCAGCACCATGGTCTCGACATCGGCGAGGGTGATCCGCTGTTTCTCGCCCACGTAGAGAATCAATTTTTCCAGTTCGCTCGAAACCAGCATCAGGTCGGCACCGAGCGCGTCCACCAGCTCGCGCGCGGCGTCGGGGTCGATCTTCACGCCGCGCGCTGCGGCGGTATCCGTCACCCAGCGCATGCCTTCGCCTTCGTCCACCCGCGCCAGTTCGACCATGCCGCAATATTCGCCGAGCGTCTCCCGTATGCGGTCGTAGCGATCGCGGTCGTTGAGCTCCATTTTGCGCGCGTCGGCCGGAATGGAAATGTGGTCGGCAATGAAGATGAGCACCGCGTCGGGGTTGGGATCCTTGACGTAGGCTTCGATGGCGGCAAACGCCTGCTGGTGCGAGCCGCGTCCGTAGAGCGTCTTCACGTTGCGGATGAAGAACACCTGGAATGGCGCCACCAGCGACGGAGTGCGCGCGCGGTCGAGGATCTCGACCAACTCCGTGGCCGCCAGGTCCAGGTCATAGAAGCTGAACTCGCGCAGCCCGGGTGGGACCAGATGCTCCACCAGCGCGTCACGGCAGCGGTCGCGGAAAAACACTTCGTCGCCGACGAACACATACGCCGGACGCAGCTTGCGGGCCTTGACCTCAGAGACGAAGCGTTCCGCCGGAGCGAAGCCGCGGGCCATCAGAAGGCCTCGAGAATGTTGGACACCAGGGTGCGCGCGAAGTCCTGCGACAGGCGATCGACGGCGGGAGATTCCTCCTCGAAGAAGCTGGTGATCTCGCGCGAGATCTGGTACTGGTCGTGGAAGCTGTAGCTGGGATTCTCGAACAGCACCTTCCCGTGCCGGTCCACCAGCGAGACCTTCATGTTGACCACGATGATGGCCGAAGCGGCGCGCCCGGTGGCGGAGTCGTAGGCCACGGGCGTGAGCTGCGTGGAAACCACGGTTCCATGCAGGGTGGCGTCGGCATCGGGGCTCTCCTGGTTGAGGATGCGGTAGTGGGTGCGGCTGACGAACTCGCGCACCACGGCCGCGGTCAGCACCTGCTCGACGCGGTAGGTCTTACTCTGATTGATGAACGCCGGGATGGCGACGGTGTGGACACTCGCCGGCAGGGTGGCTGCGTGTCCGCCGGTCTTGTAGCCGCAGCCGGAAATGCCCAGAATCAGAACAGAGATCAAAATCCACCACGGAGACACAGATACACGTAAAAAAAACCGCTTTTGGCTATTAGCTCTTGGCTTTTGGCCGGAAATTACCCGACACGCCCCAAGCCAAGAGCCAAGAGCCAAGAGCCAGGAGCATTTTTTCACTGCACGCTCCCTTTCGAGCGCATGCGGGCCAGGGCGGCGGCGCAATCGACCGCGGTCAGGGCGGCGATCCGGAGATTGTCGGCGGCAGCCCACACCCACAGACCGCGTTCGTGGCGCGCATCGCGGCGGATCTCCACCAGCACGTCATCCTGCCCGGCGGCGCCGACGTTGGAGGGCGAGTCCTCGGCCAGCCGGGCGACGCTCACGTGGTCGCCAGCCAAAGCGCGGGTGAGATCGGCGGCGGCGACTGCCTGCTCGAACTCCAGATAGAGCGAGAAAATGTGTCCGTGGAAGACGGGCGACTGCGCCAGCGCCAGGGCGGGCGCCATGGCGCGTCCCTCCGTGATGGTGGCCAGGTGCGCCAGGATACGGCGCTCCACAGTCTCCAGCGCCGGCGTGGACTTCTCGCCGTAGCGCGCCAGCATGTTGAAAGCTACCTGAGCGTCGAATACCTCGGTGGGCATCTGCTGGAAGGAGAGCAGGTTGACGGTCTGGCCGTGCATCTCGTCTATGCCGCGCCGTCCGTGCTCTGACGCAGGTTCGAACGCGGTGCAGATCGCGTTGCGCAGGGTTCCGGCTTTTTGCGCGCGCAACAGCAGCAGCGCCAGAACCACCGCCGCCGGATGCGCCACCACCGCCAGCGTGGCATCGAGAAGCGCGGGCGGACGCACGCCTTCTGCCTGTTCCAGTTCGCGCTCGATCCACGGCGCCCGCACCGGGCCGCCCGGCTCCGCTTCGAGCGCATAGGAGAGATCGACCACCAGCGCGCCGGACTTCTTCACCAGGCTCCAGTTCTTGCGGGTGAAGCTCACGTCCGAGGCAAAGAACACGATGTCCGCGCCCTGCAGGTTCTCCGGCAGCACGCTCTGGATGAAGGTAGCCTCGTCGGCGACGGAGTCCAACTGCCCGAGCGATTCCTCGTCATCGAGCAGCCGGATGTCGACCGCGGGAAAATTGCGGTCTTCGAGGACCTCTTTGAGTTCCTTGCCCTTCAGGGTGGCGGCGCCGACGATGGCGACGCGGTACAGTTCGCGGGACGTGGCGTCACGCTCCTGGGTGGCGGAACGGTTTCCCGGTGTCATCGCGCCTCCGGGGCTTCGGTGTACGACGCCGGCGGCGTGGTGCTGCGGCGGGGACGCAGGATGTAGAACAGCCGCACCAGCACGCCGGAAAGCATGTAGGTGAGCGCGATCACGAACAGCGCGTAACGGGAGAACAGGGCGACCGACGCGATCAGCCCTCCCACCAGCACGATAACGGTGAAGGGATGGCGCGACCGCAGGTCCAGTTCCTTGAAGCTGTAGAAGCGCCAGGTGCTGACCATCAGGAAGCCGGCGGCCAGCAGCAGCAGCAGCCACGCCAGCGAAAACCACCAAGTGAACAGCGGATCGCCTTTGGAGAAGTGGACGACGGCAGCGATCACGCCCGCGCCCGCCGGGATCGGCATGCCGACGAAATACTTTCCCCCGGGCCGGCCGGGATTGGAGGGCTGCGGGTTGAGCTGAATATTGAAGCGCGCCAGGCGGGCCGCGCCGGTGATCAGAAAAACGAAGCTGGCGACGAATCCCAGGCGGACGAGATGGAAGCGCAGATCGGTGTAGGCGCCGAGCGGCAGCATGCGGAAACCCCAGACCCAGGCCAGCAGCGCGGGTGCGACCCCGAAGCTGATCACGTCGGCGAGGGAGTCCAGTTCGCGGCCGAAATCGCTGGTGGTCTGGGTCAGCCGCGCCAGGCGGCCGTCCAGCATGTCGAGGAGGATGGCCCAGCCGATGGCCTTGGCGGCATTGTCGAAGTGCCAGAACTCGGCGGCGGTGCCCTGCAAGGTCTGCGCGATGGCAATGTATCCCAGCAGGATGCTGCCCATGGTGAACATCGAGGGCAGCAGGTAAATACGCTTGCGCAAGCGGCGGCGCCGGAGCAGCGGTTCTACCGGAAGCTGGAGTTGCTCGTCGCTCATCGCGCTCCCTCCTGGCGCCGCGCGCCGGCGGCGGCCACGCCGGCGGTTTCGGCGGGCGGCAGATACGCCAGCACGGTGGCGCCACCGCGGACGCGGTCGCCGACGGCGATACGAACATCGGCCGCGGGATCGAGCAGCACATCCGTCCGCGAGCCAAACTTGATCAGCCCCACGCGCTCGCCGCGCGCCACGCGATCTCCCAGCTTCTTGGCGAACACGATGCGGCGGGCCAGCAGCCCGGCGATCTGCTTGAAGATCACGCTGTGGCCCTCGCCCTCGACGGTCACGATGTTCTGCTCGTTCTCGACGGCGGAAGCCGCGCTCAGCGCGTTGCGGAATCGCCCGTGCCGGTACTCGATATTGGTGATGACCCCGGCAACCGGCGAGCGGTTCACGTGCACATCGAAGACGCTGAGGAAGATGCTGATGCGGGTCCGCGACCGGCCGTTTACCTCCGCGGTCGAAACGTCGGTTACCTTGCCATCCGCCGGCGACACTACCGCGCCGGCCTCGGCCGGGATCACCCGCTCAGGATCACGGAAGAACCACAGAAAGAACGCCGCCAGCGCCAGTGGCACGACGATATAGGGCGGGCCGGCCAGCCATCCCACCACCGCGGCCACCACACCCAGTCCCAGCGCGTAATAGAAACCATCACGAACCATGGGGAGTAGCTTGATTATATCGAGGTTCGCAAAAAACGGCAGGAATGCAAGAGTTCGGGGTACAGGGATTCCCTGTGACGGCGGAAGCCGTGACAATTTCGTGAAAATTAGGCGACCTGGTGGGTCTGCCGGAACTGCCGCTCGATCAACTCCATCTGATCCTTGAGCCGCAGCTTCAGCTTCTTCAGACGGACTTCTTCCAGCTTCTCGTCTTCCGAGAGAAAGCGTTTCTGGGTCAGGGATTCAAGTCTTTGTGAGTATTGGGTGTGTTCTACAACTAACTGGCGAAACTCCTCATGATTGGCCATGAGTTGTTCACGGACCTGAGTGGACATTCAGTGGACCTCCTGCCCGGTCTCGACAAGCCCACGCTATCACACCCTTTTTCCGCCTTCAACAGCTTTCCCGGTTACCTGGGGAAACAATTTTTTGCAGACCAGGGCATCCTCTTCGGGATTTTTGTAGTAGCCCCTGCGGCGGCCAGTCTCGACGAATCCCGATTTGGAATAAAGGGCGCGAGCCGCCCTATTGGATTCACGAACTTCCAGAAAGACCGCCTGCGCGCCGCGGCTGCGGGCGAGGTCGAGCAATTCCTGTACCAGCCGCGAGCCCAGACCGCGGCGCTGCGCGGAGCTGGCGACCACGACGTTCTCAATTTCCCATTCCGGTCCCAGGTCTCGACCGACGATGAAACCTTGGACGGAGTCTTGGCCGATCACCAGGACGGCGCGCCCGGCTTCGGCGAAGAGCCGGCGGTACTCGGCTTCGCTCCAGTGCGCGGCGCCGGCGGAGCCGCCTTCCAGCGCCAGCAGCGCAGAAATGTCGGCGGGAGTGGCGGTGCGTACCCGAAAACCAGTTTCACGTTTCAAGTTTCACGTTTCGCGTTCCGGCCAAAAGCCAAGAGCTAAGAGCCAGGTTTTGAAAAGATTTCAGCGTCGGAACGCCGCACGTAATTGGCGTCGAGGGCGTCGGCTGCGACGGTTTGCCCGGCAAGGATCTTGCGCAGGCCGATTCGCGCGATCGCCTCGGCGCCCGGGCGCTCGATCTGGAGGAGCGTAGCTCCGGCGGGCAGGGCCAGCGCGGCGATGGATGCATCCGGCGTAACCACCGTGGCGCCAGTCGGCAGCGCCGCCAGGAAGGCTTCGCGCGTCAACAGCGACTCTTCCCGTAGAGACGTTCCTTGCAATGTCTCCAACTGAACGTTGTACTCGCCCAGAAACACTTCCCCGCGCTGGGCATCGAGTGCGGCGAAGACGCTCCCGTTTACGCCGGATGCAATAGCCAGCGATTCCAGCACCGAAACGATGGCAATCGGTTTTTTCAGGACTTCCGCCAGGCCTTTGATGGCGGCCAGCCCGACGCGCAGTCCGGTGAACGAGCCCGGACCGGAGACCGCGGCGAACCCGTCGATCTCGCGCTGGTGAAGATTGCGGCGGGCGAGCGCGGCAGCGATCTGCGGCACCAGTTCGGAGGAGAACGCTCCGCCGGTCAGGGAGGCTGTCTCCAGGAGCTCGAAACTTCGGCCATCGCCGCGCGCCAGCGCCAGGCTGCCGTGCTTCCAGGAAGTGTCGATGGCGAGAATGAGCATGGGTTCTGGGAGGGCACGGCTTCAGCCGTGCCAGTATTCACGTTAATTATTGAACTGTCATCCCGAGCTAGCGCGAGGGAGCATTGCGACCGAGCGCGACGCGAGGGATCTCGGTTTCTTGCGCTAATTAAAACCAAGATCCCTCGCAGCTAAGAGGCGCTCGGGATGACAAAAGTCGGGAGCATCCAATAACACAGCTAAAGCTGTGCCCTCCCGGATCGTGTTACACGCTTTTCGTCTGATCTTCACACAGTTCCAGCAGCACCCCGCCGGCGCTCGAAGGATGCACGAAGACGTAGAGATGGCCTCCCGCCCCGACCTGGATCTGCTCGTTAATCAGGCGCACGCCGTCGCGCTTCAGCCGCTCCACCGTCCCGGCCAGGTCGTCCACGTGCAGGCAGACGTGGTGCAGGCCCTCGCCGCGCTTGGCCAGGAAGCGGGCGATGGGCGAATCGTCCGCGGTCGGCTCCAGCAGCTCGATGCGGCTTTCGCCCACCGGCACCATGGCAAGCCGCACCTTCTCCTGCGCAACTTCTTCTTCTGGCTGCACGCGCAGCCCGAGCTGCTCGTAGAACTTCTTCGACTGCGCCAGCGACTTCACCGCGATGCCGAGATGATCGATGCTGAACATGGGCTGCTCCTACTTTCCAACCTTGCTCACGATCTCCTCCACCAGCGCGTAGGGATCGCGGCGGCGCTCGGCCACCTCGGCGGCGTAGCGGGCGACGGCGCCGTCGCCCATCTGCTCGCGCAGGACGCGCTCCAGCAGCGATTCGCGCAGCATCTCCACCAGCCGCTCGCGCCAGCTTTCGGTCTTCTTCTTGAGCACCAGGTCCTGCTTTTGGAGGAACTCTTCGTACTCGGCGATGGCGTCCACCAGTTCCGGCACGCCCACGCCGTCCACCGCCACCGTCTTGACGATGGTTGGCGTCCACTTGTCGGCGCGCAGGGCCAGCGTCTGCATGGAGCGGATCTCGCGCTCCACGCGCTCGGCGCCCTCGCGGTCGCTCTTGTTGATGACGAAGATGTCGGCAATCTCCATGATGCCGGCCTTGATGGTCTGCACATCGTCGCCCATGCCGGGAACGAGAATGACGATGGTGACGTCAGCCAGGCGGACGATCTCCACCTCGTCCTGGCCGACGCCGACGGTCTCGATCAGGATGATGTCCTTGCCGGCGGCGTCGAGGACAGTAGCCACGTCGGCGGTAGTGGACGCCAGCCCGCCGAGGTAGCCGCGTGTCGCCATGGAGCGGATGTAGATGCCGGGATCGGCGTGGTGGCCGATCATGCGGATGCGGTCGCCGAGAATCGCCCCGCCGGTGTACGGGCTGGTGGGATCGACGGCGACGATGCCCACCGTGCGCTGCTGCTGGCGATAGGCGCGCGCGAGCTGGTCCACCAGCGTGCTCTTGCCGGAACCGGGCGCACCAGTGAGCCCGATCACCCGCGCCTTTCCGGTGTAGGGAAACAGTTCGCGCAGCAGGCTGGTGGCCTCGGGGACGCGGTCTTCGACCACGGTGATGGCGCGCGCCAGCGCACGCGGTTCGCCCGCGCGCACGCGGTCAATCAGGGATTGCAGGTCGCTGCTCAGTGAAGCTGCTCCGCTTGTCGCCAAACCAAGCAGTATAAACCGAAGGTCTCTTGCTGCAGGTACGCCGCCGTCTGCCGGTGATATTTGAATCCGCCTCGCAGATACGGCAGTCCCTGCCACAACTGTCTATCTTCCCAGTTTCTGGGGCCAAACCTGGAGACCAGCTCGGGTGGCCGCGCCCCAAAGTTGACGGTCAAATGTTGCCAGCAAGACATCCTCGCCAATTGATTCCTGCCACAGCAAACCCGCGGCGAGCTGGACGGCATCGTAACCGCGCAGCTCATAGTCCCACGCTAAACGCTCGGCGCGAGCCACGAGCGCTTCGGTAACCGGCACGCGGGCAAAATCAGGCCACTCGCGTGAGAATCTGTGCTGTGCTTGGCGGGCGCCATCGTGATCGAGGACCCCAAGGCGGGCAACGCGGGCAAGCGCCGCTGCCACTTCAGCTCGAGTGACAATCGACGTCGCGACCACTCTGGCGCTCTGGGTTAGCTCAATGACCTTTTCTGAGTCTCGCTCTATGACATACCGCTTCACCAGAGCGCTGGTATCGAGGTAGACGATCAATCGCGATTCTCAATCACGATGTCGGAAACAGTTCGTTTCCCGCGCACTCGTGGCCCGGGCTTGGCAGGCGCCAACCGATGCCCACTCCACTGAATGCTGCCCGCCTTCCGCAGTGCTTCGATGCGTTCAGCGACTGACTCTCCCTCGCGCACCATGCGGGCCACTCGCCGGCCGCGCTCAGTGATGACAATCGTAGCTCCAGCCTTCACTTCACGAACACACTGGCTCAGCTTGGACTTGAGTTCACGGAGACCGATGTGGCGTTCCTTCATTGCTGACCCTCAATGTGGACACATAATAGCATATGTGGTCACATTTGATTCGGCAGATGTTCGCCCTGATCCGTGCCCTGTTTCCAGCATTCTGATTTCTCAGGCTGCGCTCGTCACCGGTCTTCCTTGCGGCCTGCTTCTGCTTCCCTGAGCATCAGGAATAAGCTCGGTGTTTACCGAGACGATATCCCCACCCCCCCCGGGGGTCGCTCCCATAAGAATCATACACTTACGGGATATCCCTCCTCGGGGCCCATGATGTGAAAGGGTTTAGAAGTAAAATCTTGAGCCGCAAGGAGTTAGCTAATTGCGAACAACACTTACACAACCATAACAAATTGAATACAGCTAGTCAAGAGAAAAAATCGGCGGCGGTAGCAAGGTTCGCGTGGCGCACTCCTGGTTACCTGGGCCACCTGTCTCGCTTTTGCTAGGGCGGGGCAGTTGACAAAAACCCCACCCGAGCAAAACAAGCTCGGGTGGGGCACCCTCCAGATCCTCGCTACTCGGTCCTACACGAACAGCGGCGCCATCACCAGGGTGATGGTGGAAAGCAGCTTGATGAGCACGTGCAGCGAGGGCCCGGCGGTGTCCTTGAAGGGATCGCCGACGGTATCGCCCACTACCGCCGCCTTGTGCGCGTCGGAGCGTTTGCCGCCGTACTGGCCGGTCTCGATGAACTTCTTGGCGTTGTCCCAGGCGCCGCCGCCGTTGTTCATCATGGTGGCCAGCAGGATGCCGGTGATGGTGCCCACCATCAGCAGGGCGGCCACGCTCTCGGCGCCCACCAGGTTGACGGGCTGTCCGCCGATCATGGGCACTCCGCCGGAGACATGGAAGCCGGTGAAGTAGCGGAAGACCACCCCCACCACGATGGGCATACCCACGGCCAGGACGCCGGGCAGCACCATCTGCTTGAGCGCGGCGGTGGTGACGATGTCCACGCACGCGCCGTAGTCGGGTTTCGCTGTCCCCTGCATGATGCCGGGGTTCTCGCGAAATTGCCGGCGCACTTCCTCGATGATGTACTGCGCCGCCTTGCCCACGGCGCGGATGGCCAGCGACGAGAACAGGAACACCATCATGGCTCCCAGCATGGCCGCCACGAACACCGGCACGTTGGCCAGGTTCACGGTGTCGAAGGTGAAATTGCTCGCGGCCGCGCCTATGCGGCTGTGCACGATCTCCTTCACCTCATCGAGATAAGCGGAGAAGAGCAGGAAGGCGGCCAAGGCGGCGCTGCCGATGGCGTATCCCTTGGTCAGGGCCTTGGTGGTGTTGCCCACGGCGTCGAGCCGGTCGGTCTTGACGCGGATCTCTTCCGGCTGGTTCGACATCTCGATGATGCCGCCGGCGTTGTCGGTGATGGGTCCGAAGGTGTCCATGGCCAGGATGTAGGCGCAGGTGGAGAGCATGCCCATGGTGGCGATGGCGGTGCCGTAGATGCCCTTGGCGTAGTCGCTGATCCCGATGAGGGTGGCGCCCTGGAAGGCCTTCAGGCCGAACCAGTAGGAAAGCATCAGGGCGGCGCCGATCACCAGGACAGGCAGCGCCGGGGTCTCCAGCCCGACCGCGAGGCCGGCGATGATGTTGGTCGCCGGGCCGGTCAAGGACGCCTTGGCGATCGAGGCCACCGGGCGGAAACGGTACTCGGTGTAGTACTGCGTGATGTAGACGAACAGGAAGGCGGCGAGGATGCCCACCACGCCCGAGGCGAGGAACCACCAGTTGTCCTTCAGCAGGTAGTGGACGGCCACGGCGAAGCCGGCGATGGCCAGGACCGTGGTCACGTAGTAGCCACGGTTGAGGGCCTGCATCGGGTCTTCCTTCTCGTCGGTGCGCACGATGAGCACCCCGATGGTGGAAGCGATGAGACCGAAAGCGCGGGCCACCAGCGGAAACAGGATGCCCTTCAGCCCGAAGTGCGGATAGAGCGCCGCGCCCAGGATCATGGCGCCGACGTTCTCGGCGGCAGTGGATTCGAACAGGTCGGCGCCGCGACCGGCGCAGTCGCCCACGTTGTCGCCTACCAGATCGGCGATCACGGCGGGGTTGCGGGGATCGTCCTCGGGAATGCCGGCCTCGACCTTGCCCACCAGGTCGGCACCGACGTCGGCAGCCTTGGTGTAGATGCCGCCGCCCAACTGCGCGAACAGCGCCACGAAGGACGCACCGAAGCCGAAGCCCACCACCTGATACGGGACTTCGCGTGGCGTGGACAGCCCGCCGAAGAAGAAGAACAGCAACCCGACGCCCAGCAGCGACAAGGCCACCACCACTAGTCCGGTGACGGCGCCTCCGCGCAAGGCGATCCGCAAAGCGTTGTTGATGCTGGTGCGGGCGGCGCTGGCGGTACGGATGTTGGCGCGGATGGATACGTACATCCCGGTGAACCCTGCCAGGCCGGAGCAGGCGGCGCCGATCAGGAAGGCGATCACCGTCTTGGTGGCCAGCGGCGCGTTGCGCGGCGAAACCCTGTACCCGACGAAGATCAGGATCGCCAGCACCACGCTGAGGATGCCGATGGTCTTGTATTGCCGGCGAAGGAAAGCTTCGGCGCCCTCGCGGATGGCGTCGGAGATGGTCCGCATCTGCTCGGTGCCGGTGTCGGCGCGCAGCACGTAGTGCGCGAAGTAGAAGACGGTCAAGAGCGCCAGCACGCTGATGCCCAGGGCCAGCCAGAGGAATCCCGCCCCTTCATTCAAGGGGTCGACTTGCCACAATATCGCGGTCGCAGAGAGCCACATATGCATTAGACCTCCGTAGGTTTAAGACCTCACGAAAACGGGAGTAGATAGGATTACGTCCGGCAAGCTGAACTCTCAGCCCTCCGGATTCCGAGACGCGCTTCCACGACAAGAAAGGATTGAGGTTTGGCCGCGCCCGGGGAACCGCGATTTATAACACAGCGGGGCGGGAAGCGGAAGGCGTCCCCGGTGCCAAGGATGGGTCTTTGGCTACTGGATGTTGATGTTTCCCGATCCGGTACGGGCACCACGTCCACCCCAGCGCTGTCATTCTTCCGCCAACCGAAGGGAGGCGGGAGAATCTGACGATACTGGTCGCACCATCTGCAGCGGTTGCCTAACAAAAAATGGCGGCTCGCAGCCGCCATTGATAATGTCCCCTAGGAGAATCCCGTTACTGCAGCACCACCTGCTGGCCTTCTTTCAGGCCGGATAGCAACTCCGTCTTGGCGCCGTTGGAGATACCAACCTTCACCTCCACCTTGCGCTTGCCGTCCTTGCCGTGCGGCTCGGGGACCTCGACCGAGGCATTCTTGTCCTTGTCGTAGATGATGGAGGCTTCCGGGATCATGAGCACGTTCTTGTGCTCATCGAGGAGGATCTCGGCGTTGGCCGTCATCATCGCCTTCAGCTCGCCGGTGGCATTGTCGATCGAGACCCGCACCTCGAAGGTGGTCACGTTGTCTTTCTCCACTCCGAGGGGCGCGATCTTGGTCACCTTTCCGTTGAAGATTTTGTCCTTGAAGGACTCCACCTTGATGCGCCCCGGCTGCCCCAGATAGACCTTGCCGATGTCGGCCTCGTCCACCTTGCCCTTGACGTAAACCTGCGAGATGTCGCCCAGGGTCATGACCAGGGTGGCCGTGGAGCCGAGCACCAGGATGGAGCTGACGGCATCGCCGATCTCCACGTCGCGCGAGAGCACTACGCCAGTGATCGGCGACGTGATGGTGGCGTAGCGAAGGTCTTCCTCGGCGCGGTCCAGGGTGGCGCGGGCCTGCTGCACCTGCGCCTTGGCCTGGATCAGCTTGGCATCACTCACGGTCAACTGGGCGCGCGAAACATCGCGCTTGTTGACGGCCATCTCATAGGCCTTCTGCGCGTCGTCCAGCGCCGATTCCGACACCACGCCCTCTTTGGCCATCTTCTGGGCGCGCTGGTAGGCGCGGTAGAGCAGTGGCACGTCGGGACCTTCAGCGTCGGCCTTGGCGCGGTTGACGTCGGCCATGGCGGCGCGCTCGTTGGCCTCGGCAGCGGCCAGGGCGGCGCGGGATTCACGCACCGCCGCCAGGATCTGTTGCCGGTCCAGTTCCACCAGCACCTGGCCTTCCTTGACCTTGTCGCCGGCATCGGCATCCCACTTCTCCACGATGCCACTGGCCTTGGACTTGAGTTCCACTTTGGTTATGGGCTCGATCTTGCCGGTCGCGACGACACTCTTGGCCAAGTCGCCGCGCTCAACCTTCCCCAGCTTGGAGGGGTCGATCTTGGTGCCGCCACGGGTAGCGGCCATGACGACCACCGCGATAATGATCACCGCCAGGATCGAGCCACCGACGTAAAAAACGCGTTTCCTCTTGCGATTCTTGCCGTTACCGTTCGCCACCTGGCGCCTCCTCGACTACCCGCCGCGGCGGGCGTGGCCTTGTCCCTGAAGGCTGGTACGAGGCCGCCCCACGGTTAGTTCCCCAAAGATTAGAAGCTTTGCGCCGGGGGCCGGCCGTGATACCAGTCACTTAGACCGGGGAGGGGGAGAAACGTAAGCAGGGCCGGAATTGACTCATTGATCCATTGAGTCATTGAGCCATTGAAAACCAACGGCCCAGTGACTCAATTCACGGTCGCTGCTTCAGCAGGACGAAGATCCGCACCGGGCCGCCCGAGCCGCCTTCCAGCTTGGCGGGCGCTGCTACCACGATGGCGCCAGCTTCCGGCGCCATTTCCAGGTTGGCGACGTTCTCCAGGTGGTACACGTCGTTCTTCGCGGTGAAGTGATGGATGGGAAAGTCCTTCGAGGGCCCGTAATCCACGCTGAGGGTATCGATCCCCAGCCCGGCGATCTTGCGCGCCTGCACCAGGAATTTCACGGTATCGAGGGCGAAGCCGGGGAAGTGCATGGCGCCCTTGTCATCGGCGTTGCGGTAGTCCTTCATCGAATCCCAGCGCGCGGCCCAGCCGGTGCGCGCCATCACCACGGCGCCGGGAGGGACCGGCCCGTTGTCGTGCTCCCAGTTTGCCAGGTCATCGAGCGACACCTGATAGTCGGGATCGTTGGCGGCTTTGCCATGCACATCGATCACCGCCAGCGGCGCCACCAGCCGCTGCGGCGGGATCTGGTCCACCGTCCACACGCCGGGCGCGAAGTGGGCGGGCGCGTCGATATGCGTGGCGAAATGCTCAGGGAGCGAAATGTACCGCGTGAAGTAGCCGTCTTTCTCGAAGCTGGCGAGCGGCTTCGCCTTGTACGGTGACTCCGCCGTGCCTTCCCAATTGGGAGCTTTTTCGCTGACCGAATGCGTCAGGTCCACAACCCCGGCGAAGAGCTGCGGCGGCGCCGGTTGGGCGCGCCGCTGCGCGAACAGGAACAGCGTCAGCATGGAAGCCGAGGCGATGGTGAAGGTCTTGAACTTCATAATGGCTAAGAATCCTCAATTGTAAACGGCGTCCGGCCGGGGCGGAATCCGGCGGTTGCTTACTTCAGATGTTGCACCTCTGGGGATCGTTGTTTACGGGAGGGGAAACTCCCCATGCCTTGACCAATAGAGAAACAGCGCGAACAACGCGGCGGCGATGGTGCTCAGCAGGTTCACGGCATCATTGTTGAGCAGGCGCCGGCGCTCCAGCGTCGCCCCGAGGAAGCTGTCCACGAACATTCCCAGCGCACCCGCGGCGGCCACCGGCAGCAGCCAAGGCGCGGCGATAATCCGCGTGGCCCAGCAGACCGCCGCCACCGCTACCGCCGCCGCCATCCCGGCCAGCGTGCCGGCAACGCTGATGCCGCCATCCGTACCTACCGGAACGGGGCGGAAACTGGTGATCAGGTAAGCGGTGTCGCTGACCGCCTGGCCGACTTCGCTGGAAGTGGTGTCGGCGGCGGCTTCAGCGAGCGCCGCCGCGCAGGCCACCAGCGCCGCTGGATTGCGGGTAATCAGTCCCACCAGGGCGGCGACGGCCGCGATTCCGACGTTGGCAATCACCTGCGAGGCCGACCGGCCGCCCCGCTGTTCAGCGGTGCCCAGTTGCCGTTTGCGCTGGTGTCCGGTGCGGGTGGTGATCCAGGTCAGCAGGAAGACCGCGATCAGCGCGGCGAAGGCCCCGGGCCCTCCCGCGACAAAAAGCAGAAAGGCGAGAACGCCCCCGGCGATGGCTCCCGAGAGGGTCACTGCCCGCAGCCAGCGAGCCGAGACGGCGAACGCCACGGTGAACCCCAGGGCCCACAGCACCCGCCTCGGGGGCACCAGAGAATGCAACTGCATTCCCAGCGCCGGCCACGGTATGATGCACAAGGCCGCCGCCCAGCCCGGACGGCAGTACGGCAATCCCGCCAGTTTTTTCCAAGCGCTGCGGATTGGTGCGCGGCTTCTGTGCATAACATCTGGTTGCCAGGGAAGGCGCAAGGCGGCAGTGTTTTGGCCGAGCGCATCCTACCAGAGTGGCGCGCGCTTGTCCGGCGTCACCCGGTCTGGCAATTGTGGGGGAGGGGTTATGGCAGCATCGGTTTGGTCGGGATACCTGACCTTTGGGCTCATCTCCATGCCGGTACGGCTGCACTCGGCGGCGCGCGGCAGCCGTGTCGAGTTCCACATGCTGCACCGCGACGACCACGTCCGCATCAAGCAGCAACTCTATTGCCCGCAGGACGAGCGCGTGGTCTCCCGCGACGAGATTGTCAAGGGCTACGAATATGAGAAGGACCAGTACGTGGTCATCGAGCCCGCCGACATCAAGAAGATCGAACCCAAAACCACCAAGGCGATGGAGATCCTGGAGTTCGTCAAGTCGTCGCAGATCGACCCGGTGTACTTCGAGTCTTCCTACTACCTGGTGCCGGAAGAAGCGGGCCAGCGGCCCTATGCGCTGCTCACGCGGGCTCTGGAAGAGAGCGAATACGTGGCCATCGCCAAGCTCTCCATGCACAACCGCGAGTACACCGTCTTCCTCCGCCCCATGAACAATGGGCTCATGCTGCACACCATGTACTACGAGAACGAAGTCCGCCAGGTGGACCAGTTCGGCCAGACCAGCGGCATCGAATTGAAAGAGGCCGAGATCAAGGTGGCGCACCAGCTCGTCGAGGCCCTGGCCGCCGACTTCGATCCCAAGAAGTACACGGACACGTTTGAAGAGAACGTAAGGAATCTCATCCAGGCACGCCTGGAAGGCAAGGAGGTTGCCGCGGTGGAGAAACCGCGCAAGCTCGCCCCGGTGGTGGACCTGATGGCGGCGCTGAAGGAGAGTCTGGCGCAGATCCCCAAGAAACCGGCGCAGCGCGTGGCCGAAGCCGAGCGCGCCTCCGAAGCGGCCCAGCGCAAGTCGGCGCGCAGGTAGTAGGGAGTACCCAGTACCCAGTACCCAGCGCCGAATGCGAACCGAGTACTGCCCGAGGTTCAAATCCGCTACCAAGACGAGGAAACCCAGAGCAGTTACCCGGCACTTGGTACTGGGTACTTGGTACCGGGTAACTCACGTTTTGCGCCGATCTCGCTTTCCCGCTAGAATGAACGCTTCGTTCGAGAACCGAACCGCTGGGAGCAGGGATGAGTCTGAAGTGGAAGTACGGCGCGAGGGCTGTGGCTGTTGTGGGTTTGGTGCTGTTCTGTGGCAGTTGTGGGGACGTCTACCGTCCGGTAGCCAACCCGGTTCTGCAACCCGGAGGTGATCCAGAGCGCACCGCCCATGCCCTGGTGGTGAGCTCCAACGGATCCAACCAGGGCACCGCTGTGATCATCGACGTTTCCGGCGACACCGCCGTCGGTTTGTTCACCGTTGGCAGGAACCCGGTGCATGCAGCCTTTATCTCCGGAACGGACTACATCGTCAATCAAGCGGACCATAACGTCAATGCCCTCATTGTGCCGGTGGCGGGTAGTCAGACCGATCCGTCCAACAGCATCATCACCCTGCCCGGCCCGACGACGACATCACCCAGCGTGCCCTCGGCCAGCCCGGTGTTTGCCGCTGCGGCGGGGGTGAAGCTGTTCGTGACCGAGCCCGGCCTGGTGCCGCCCTCGGTGGCCGATGTCTCCGCCGCCAGCAATTCCGTGAGCCTGCATATCCCAGTCGGCACCAACCCGGTGGCGCTGGTCGCGACGCCCGATGGCACCCAGCTCTATGCAATCAATCAAGGCTCCAGCAACGTCACCGTCATCTTCCCCGCCACCGACCAGGTAGTAGGCGCGCCGATTCCGGTTGGCGCCAGTCCGGTGTGGGGAGCGGTGAGCAGCGATGGCACCCACGTCTTCATCGTCAACCAGGGGAGCAACAACGTATCGGTGATCGACACCACGACGGATACGGTCATCAGCACTCTCCCGGTCGGCGCCGGCCCCAACTACGTCACCTACCAGGCGACCCTGAACCGCGCCTACGTCACCAGCCCGGCGGGCAACAGCCTGTCCATCATCAACAACAACCTGGGCACCGTGCAGACCCTCCCCATGGCCGGAGCGCCCTGCAATGGGCAGCATCCCATCTCCGTCACCGCGCTGGCCGATGGCAGCCGCGTCTACGTGGCCGACGACGTGACCAACAGCGTGTGCGTGCTGAACACCATCAACAACACCTTTACGAAGCGCATCTGCCTGGTGCAGGAGCCGGCGAATCCCACGGCTCCGTGCGTGGGCAGCGCCACCCCGGTGTTCATCGCTTCCAACTCCGATGCCACTCGCGCATACACGGCGAACCAGTTTCAGACGGCGGCCCTTGCTATCGCGTCGATTTCCCGTCAGAACAGCATTTCCCCCGCGACCGGGCTGCTCACGGGGGTGGTTACGGTCACCACTACCGGGAGTAATCCGTTCGTGGCCGGCCAGCCCGTAACCATCGCCGGGGTAAGCGACCCTTCTTTTGCTGGCGTGTTTGGCATTACTCAAATGATCTCTTCGACCCAGTTTCAGTACGTTCAAGACGGCTTGCCCAATTCCACTCTCCTGAATACAGGCACGGCTGCCATATTGCCCTACGTCTCTTTGATCCAGACCTCCGGCGACACCCTGGTGCTGGTGCAGAACAGTGATGGTTCGATGCCACCACTGACCATCCCCGCCGGCGGCACGCCCGTATTCATCGCCATGACTCCCTAAGTCTTGGTTCAGCAAGCCCCGCTTCCCGCCCCGTTGTCACCTCGGCACAGGGCTTCCTATTCCCTTGACTCAAAATGAGATTCGCGGTTAGCTTCCGCTTGGAAGCTCCCGTACCATTCGCATTTCACCAGGCAGCCGGAGTTGCCGCCAGTACCATGCACGCTAGCAATTTGGAAATCCGCATCGCCATCGTCCGCCTGGCCGTCGCAGGAGCACCCGCGTGAGCTCTTCCAGTTCGCCTGCCGCAGGATCTTTGCCTATCCTCGTCGTCGAGGATGAGCCCGCGGTCATGGAGTTCATGCGCGCGGCGCTGGAGCGCGGCGGCTACACGACCGTGGCTGCTTCTTCCGGCGTGGAAGCTCTGAAGCTGCTGGCCGGCGGGGAGTATCTGGGGGTGATCACCGACATGCGGACTCCCGGCGGGGTCAGCGGCGCCGACGTCCACGCCTGGATTGGCGCCCATCGCCACGACCTGGTCTCGCGCGTCATCTTTGTCACCGGCGACACCGTCAACGAGGACACCGCCGCCGTGCTCCAGCATACCGGCGCCCCCTGCGTCGAGAAGCCCTTCCGCGTGCAACAGCTCATTGAGATGGTGGAGAAGGTCTTCGGGAAGCCGCTATGAACGGCGATTTCCGCATCCGCTTCCTGATCGTGGACGACGAGCCCACCATCCGCACGCTGTGCACGCGCATCGCCGAGTCGCTGGGCTTCCTCTGCCTGGAGGCCGAAAGCGCCGAGGCCGCGCTCCGCCTGCTGGAAAGCGACTCTCCCGAAGTGGTGGTCACCGATCTCCTCCTGCCGCAGAAGTCCGGGGTGGAACTGCTGGAACAGATCAAGCGCGCGCAGCCGCGCACCGAAGTCGCCATCATGACCGGCCACGGCTCCATCGGCAGCGCCGTTGAAGCCATGCGGCTGGGCGCCTACCACTACATCACCAAGCCCTTCGCGGTGGAGGAGATGAAGCTCATCCTCGAGCGCATGGCGGAGAAAGTCCGCCTGGTGGCGGAGCGCGACTTCCTGCGCGACCGCGTGAATGCGGAGACGGAGCTGAACCAGATCACCGGCTCCTCGCCCCGGATCCAGGACGTGCTGCGGCTGATCGGGCGACTGAAGGACACGCGCACGCCGGTGCTGATCACCGGCGAGAGCGGTACCGGCAAAGAGCTGGTGGCGCGGGCCATCCACTTCCGCGGTCCCTTTGCCCAGCGGCCTTTCGTCGCCGTGGACTGCAGCTCCCTGGTGCCCACACTGATCGAAAGTGAACTCTTCGGTTACGAGAAAGGGGCGTTTACGGGTGCGCTCAAGTCCCGTCCCGGACTCTTCCAGACCGCCCACGGCGGCACCATCTTCCTCGACGAAGTCGGCGAGCTGCCGCAGGAGATGCAATCCAAACTGCTGCGCGTGCTGCAGGAAAAGGAGCTGCGGCCGGTCGGCAGCAACGACAACGTGAAGGTGGATGTGCGGGTCATCGCCGCCAGCAACCGCGACCTGGATGCCGCCTACCGCGCCGGCGCCTTTCGCAAGGATCTTTACTTCCGCCTGAACGTCGTGGCCGTGCACGTGCCGCCGTTGCGCGAGCGCAAGTCGGATATTCCCAGCCTGGTGCGCTGCTTCCTCGACCGTTTCGCGCCGGATTCGCCTCTGGCAATTACCGCCGCCGCCATGAACGCCCTTTTGCAGTACGACTGGCCGGGCAACGTCCGCGAGCTGGAAAACTGCATTGAGCGCGCCGTGGCTTTGCGTAATCACGACCGCCTCGACGTCGCCGATTTGCCCTCGGCGCTGTGCGATTCGCCGGCCTCGGCGGCCATCTCCGAGCCCTTTGCCCCCGACGCTCCCACCGACCTGGAGCACCTGGAGAGAATCACCATCCAGCGTGTGTTCGAGCAAGTCCATGGCGACAAGATGCTGGCCGGCAAGATGTTGGGAATCAGCCGCGCGACGCTCTACCGCAAGCTCAAGCGCTACAACATCGGCGTAGGCGCAGGCCCAGGGGCTGCGGCGGAAACCACCTAGTCTGCCAGCTTGAGATCGTGTCTCAGGCTGAGACGCCCAGGTTCCGCGCCACTCCTCGTCTCAGGTTGGAACTCCTTTAGAACCAATCATCTCCAGCATGCTGACCGCCCTCCGGCCTTTGGCTGCTATCTTGCCCCAGAGACCCTGCCATGAGCCAAACGCAGAATGCCGTCATCATCTCCGACTCCACCGATTTCGGGCGCACGCTGATGGCCCGTTGGCAGGCCGAGCGAGAAGTCCCAGCCTTTACCCTGCTCAGCGCCGAATTCTGGGATCACGCGCGCGTGGTGAGCGGCGATGTGGCCGTCATTGCCCCGCTGCCGCGGGCGCGCCTGGAGCCGGTGTTGCGCTCGCTCGCCGCTTCCGGCACCGCGGCGGTGTGTGCTTCGGACGACCCCGGGACCTGGGCTTGGGCGCGCTCCCTCCATCCCCGCGCGCTGGTGATCCCGCAACAGGACGCCTGGGCCGACACCCTGGTCACGTTCTGCGCGGAAGTGCTCGCCCGTGTTGCCAGCCAGGAACGCGCTCTCCAGGCCGAGCGCCTGGCCGCGGAGAACCAGCATTTCGCCACGCTGGGACGCTACATCGTGGAAATGCGTCACAGCTTCAACAATGCCATGACCTCGCTTTTGGGCAATGCCGAATTGCTTCTGATGGAACCGGGCGCCTTTTCGGCGCGGGTCCGCGAGCAGCTCAACACCATCCGCGCCATGGCCATGCGCATGAACCAGATGATGCTGCGCCTCGCCTCGCTCGAGACCGAGATGGAGATCGTGGAGAGCGACCCGGCCGACATCCCGCAACGCAAGGTGGGAACGTAGCGGGACCACAGTGGCTGTGCCGGGGTTGGCCGCGTGTATCTGTTCTGCCAATCAAATGTCATTCTTCCGCCGACCGAAGAGAGGCGGGAGAATCTGACGATGTCGTCTGCGCAACCTGGTCTGGTAGTGAAGGCCTTCTCGTCAGATCCTCCGCTCGCCTTCGGCTCGCGAAGGATGACACCCTTGGTGGAAGCGCTGGTCCTTCTGCACGCGAGCTTGGGGGACTTAACTTTAGGGCGCCGGGGCACTCTTCACGCAAATAGAAACTCTTTTGTCCGCAGCTCTTTGATGGTGTCGCGCAGCTTGGCCGCCTGCTCGAACTCGAAGCGTTTGGCGGCTTCGCGCATGTCGTTCTCGAGGCGGGCAATGTAGGCGTCCAACTCTTCCTGCGACTTGAACTCCGGCATGCCCTCGGCGGCGTCGGCCACATCCACGTAATCGGCCTCGACAATCTGCGCCAGCGACATCTCCAGCGGCCGCACGATGGACTGCGGCGTGATGCCGTTTTCTTCGTTGTAGGCCTGCTGGATGGCGCGCCGGCGGGTGGTCTCGCCCAGGGCGCGCTGCATCGAGTCCGTCATTCGGTCGGCGTAGAGGATGGCCCGGCCGTTCAGGTGGCGCGCACAGCGGCCCATGGTCTGAATGAGCGAACCGCTGGAGCGCAGGAAGCCTTCCTTGTCGGCATCCAGGATCGCGACCAGGGAGACCTCGGGCAGGTCGAGGCCCTCCCGCAGCAGGTTGATGCCGATCAGCACATCGAACTCGCCCTTGCGCAGGTCGCGCAGGATCTTGATGCGCTCCAGGGTCACGATCTCCGAGTGCATGTAGCGGCAGCGCACTCCCACTTCGCTGTAGTACTCGGCCAGGTCTTCGGCCATGCGCTTGGTCAGCGTGGTCACCAGCACGCGCTCGCCCTTGGCCGCGCGCTCGCGGATCTCGTGCAGCAGGTCGTCAATCTGCCCTTTCACCGGACGCACTTCGGCTTCCGGGTCCACCAGACCCGTCGGACGGATGATCTGCTCCACGACGACTCCCGCTGACTTGGTCAGCTCGTAAGGGCCGGGCGTGGCCGAGACGTAGATGGCCTGATTCACACGGTGCTCGAACTCCTCGAAGGTCAGCGGACGGTTATCCATCGCCGAAGGCATGCGGAAGCCGTATTCCACCAGCGTCTCCTTGCGCGAGCGGTCGCCGTGATACATGCCGTGGAGCTGCGGGACGGTCTGGTGTGATTCGTCGATGAAGAGCAAGTAGTCGCGCGGAACGTAGTCGAGCAGCGTGGGCGGCGCTTCGCCGGGCAAGCGTCCGGAGAAATGCCGCGAGTAGTTCTCGATGCCGTGGCAGTAGCCCACCGATTTGATCATCTCCAGGTCGAACATGGTGCGCTGGTGCACGCGCTGCGCCTCGACCACGCGGCCCTGTTTCTCCAACTCGGCTTCCCACCAGTGCAGCTCTTCCTTGATGGATTCGACGGCGCGCGACTTGGTTTCGGGCGACATGACATAGTGCGTCTTGGGATAGATGGGCAGGCGCACGTACTTCTGCTTGACCGTGCCAAACAGGGGATCGATCTGCGCCAGCGATTCCACCTGGTCTCCCCACAGCTCGATGCGGTAGGCCATATCTTCGTAGGTGGGGAAGACTTCGATGATGTCGCCGCGCACGCGGAAGGTGCCGCGGTGGAAGTCGGTGTCCGAGCGCTCGTAGAGGATCTCGACCAGCCGCCGCGTGATGTCCTCGCGCTTGAGCTTCTGGCCCTTCTCCACGAACATCATCATGCCGTAATAGGCGTCGGGCGAACCCAGTCCGTAGATGCAGCTCACCGAGGCCACGATTATGCAATCGCGCCGCTCGAACAACGACTTGGTGGCCGAGAGGCGGAGCTTGTCGAGCTCGTCGTTGACGGTGGCTTCCTTCTCGATATACACGTCGCCGGCCGGGATGTAGGCCTCAGGCTGGTAGTAGTCGTAATAGGAGACGAAATACTCGACCGCGTTGTGCGGGAAGAAGGTCTTGAACTCGTGATAGAGCTGCGCCGCCAGCGTCTTGTTGTGGGCCAGCACCAGCGCCGGCCGGTTGGCCTGCTCGACCAGCTTGGCCATGGTGTAAGTCTTGCCCGAGCCGGTGACGCCGAGCAGGACTTGATGCTTCTCCGCATCGCGCACACCGCGGGCGAGCTGCTCGATGGCCCGGCCCTGATCGCCGCGCGGCTTGTAATCGGAGATGAGCTTGAAATCCATGAAAGACGGCTCTTGGCTCAAATATACAAGAACTGTCATCCCGACCGAGGGCGTGAGCCCTCGGTCGGGATGACAATTGTTTAGGGTCGTCGCTTCACCGCGGCTCCGCCTCCGGTACCGGCACGATCTTAGTGTCGCTGCGAAACTTCTTGTAATCCCGATAGCTCACGTCCTCGACCACGTTGTAGTTCTTGAGCAGGGCTACCCGGGCTGAGATTTTCAGGGAAACGGATTTAGGCAGCCAAACCTCGTCGTTGACGCGGGCCAGCTCGATGCTGATGCGTGAGCCCTTGTGGAGGCGGGCCAGGAACAGCCCCCAGGAGACCGTGTCGATGGCCTCGCAGTCCAGCTTGACCCACTGGGTCTCGGCGCTATCGATCCAGATGCGGCCGTGAAACTTGGGAAGGTACTTGGCATCTTTCAGGCGGGGGTGGAAATCGGGCCTGGGGTCGGCATCGATGACGTAGGTCTCTCGCCCATCGCGGCTCTCCGTGCCCACCAGGCGAAAGGTGTAGGCGTCGGCGATCTCGCGTACCCATGCCCGCTCCTCCTCGCGCTCGCGGACTTCTTTCTTAAGCCGTTTCTCGCGCTGCTCGGGCGTCTCCTGCTCGCGCTTGCGCATGACCTCCTGGATCTTCTTCTCTTCTTTGGCGGCCTCGCCCGCGCTGAGCGGCTTGTCGTTGCGCGCGACGAGCCGCCGCACTCCCTGCCCATAGAGCATCATGATCTCGTAGTCCCGGGTCTCCCGCGATTTTTCGTTGCCCTGGCCATCCAGCTTGTGTTCATCCTCGCGCTGCAGATAGGCGTAGTCGCGCTGCTTGAGGTCGTTGGCAATGTCGTTCTCCGCTACCGCCCGGATGAGCGGCTGGATCTCCTCGCTCGAAAGCGTTCGCGGCTGATTGGTGCGGGGGAGCGATGGCCGCTGCGGAGCGTTCTGTCCCGCGGCGCTGAGCGCGAGGGAGAAGACGAGGATAGACCAGGGGACGAGCCTAACCGCGGCGCAAGCGTAACCGGCGAATCTCATAGACAAGGAAATTACCATTTGATTGCATCCCGGTGACAAACGCGACGCGCCTGCAACCTAGTCTCGTGCCTCCCCCACTCTGCGATGGGATTCCATCGCACCGCTTCCGTGTAGGAGGAAACGATGTATCGCTTGTGCCACCGTCTGTTATTGCTTAGCTGCGTCCTGGTGTTTGCATCCGTCCTGGCCAGCGCCCATGACGAGGCCTTCACCGAAAACTTCACCACCACCACGTTTATCGCATCTACCGTCCCGAAGAACGGCGACGTAAACCCATATGGCGTCTTCGTCGTGCCGAAATCTACGGGAGAACTGGTCAAGGGACACATCCTGGTCAGCAATTTCAACAACGGGAACAACCTGCAGGGCACCGGCACCACCATCATGGACATTGCGCCGGATGGGACCACCAAGGTGTTCGCCAAGATCCGCAATCGTGACCTGCCCGGTCCCTGTCCCGGAGGGGTCGGCCTGACCACCGCGCTGGTGGTGCTGCGCAGCGGATGGGTCATTGTTGGCAGCCTGCCCACTTCGGACGGCACAGCCGCCACCGCTCAAGCCGGGTGCCTGATCGTTCTCGACAGCCATGGGCACGCGGTTGAGACCTTCTTCGGCGGCGCCATCAACGGCCCCTGGGACATGAACGTCCTGGATGGAGATGACCTCGCCGAGCTGTTTGTCACCAACGTGCTGAACGGCACGGTGGCGGCAGGCGGCAACGTGGTGAAACATGGGACCGTGCTGCGCATCCTTCTTTTCGTGCCCGACCACGGGCTGCCCAAGGAGCTGCTGCGGACCGTGATCGGTTCCGGTTTCAGCGAAAAGACGGACCCGGCCGCGCTGGTCATCGGACCGACGGGCGTCGGCCTGGGCTGCGATGGGACGCTTTATGTAGCCGACACCCTCGCCAATCGCATCGCGGCAATCGACAATGCAGTCCTGCGATTCAACAGCGCGGGCACCGGAAAAACGGTGTCGGTCAACGGCGGGCTCAATGGTCCGCTTGGGCTGGTGATCGCTCCCAACTGCGACATCCTCACGGTCAACAGTAATGATGGCAACCTGGTTGAACTCACTCCCCACGGGTTCCAGTTTGCGCCGATCAACATCGATACCAGCGGCGCCGGGGCGGGTACGCTGTTCGGCCTCGCCGTCGCCCCCAACGGCAAAGGGATCTACTTCGTGGACGATGGGGATAACACGCTCGACCTCTTCCACTAGACAAGCTGGCCGCCTCCATCGGCCTGCCAGGAAGCGCGAGAATCCGGCCCTCGTGGCGCGAGGGCCGGCCGCGCTCACTTCCAGCGGGTGAGGCAACTGTCCGGAGAAGTTCGCCCCACTGCCCTTGCCACCAAAACCACTAACATTGTCATCCCGACCGAGGGCTTTAGCCCTCGGTCGGGATGACAATCATTAGAAATTAGGATGACGATCACTAACAACTGAAGGATAACAATCATTCAAGCGATGCGGCCCGTCTACTTCCACCGGTGGCCCACCAACTCCGCCTTGTACAACCGCTCGTCTACGCTGTGGAGGGATTTTTCCTGCTTCGGCGTGAGCAGGGGACGGTGCGGGATGTCGCATAGGTACTCGGCGATGTACCAGACCTCGTACTCGGTGGTCATCCAATTCAGGTGATCGAAGCGCGCCATGTTGACCGGCTGGGAATAGCGGCGCAGCGATCGTTGCCGCGCCAGGTTGAAATAAAGATTGAAGTAGCTCATGGCCAGCTCGCGCAGCGAGCGGTAGACCGGCTCGCGGTAGCGGCAGCCGGCAAAGTTCGAGGCCGCCACCGCCCCCCAGCAGCCATCCACCTTGAAGACGGCCAGCACGTGGTCGGTATCGCGCTCCGCCTCCAAATCCCACATAAGTGGCGGATACCCCAGGACGCGCAGCGCGGCCACGGCGAAGATTGCGCCCTCCAAACAATGCACCGTCCGCTCGCGCAGCACCTTGCGCGGCGACCAGCAGGTGAGCGCCAGGTGGTAGGGCAGGCTGTTCAGGAATTTCTGCACGCCGTTCGGGTCATTCATCGCGCGGATGGTGCGCAACTCCGCCGGGGTGAAGCCGAACGTGTTGCAGGGGAGCCGTCTAGTTCTCAAATTCCTCCTCGTAATCCTTGTTGAACACCAGCGGCAATTCCCGCGGAGTGTCGATGACCACATCCGGCGGCACCACCTTCAGCGTGTCCGGACGGAAGCCGTAATTCACCCCACAGCTCCACGTCCCGGCGTTGCGCGCGGTGATCACGTCGATCTCCGAGTCGCCGATGATAATGGCCTGCTCCGCCGGCGTCCCGGTCTCCTCGAGCAGAGCGTTGGCGCCCATGGGGTCGGGCTTCTTGGTGGCAAAGCTGTTGCCGCCATAGACCTGGACGAACATATCTCGCAGCCCAAGGCCTTCCAGAATCTGGGATGAGGGCCTCACCGGCTTGTTGCTCAGCACCGCGAACTGGCGCTCCGTCCGGCGGCCGTTGTTCTCGATCCAGCGCACGGCCGCGAGCGCCTCACGAATCCCGGGATAGAGGGTGGTGTTGTCCAGCTTATGCTCGCGATAATAGTGCAGGAAGAAGTCCAGCGCCTCGTGCATGTAGTGGCCGTCATCGGGATCGCCCAGGGCGCGGCGAATGAGCATGGGCGCGCCGTCGCCGATATAGTTGGCGATGACCTCGAGCGAGAGTTCCCTGCGCCCGAAGTGCCGCAGCATGGCGTTGACCGAATTGGCCAGGTCCAGTTGCGAGTCGATCAGGGTGCCGTCCAGGTCGAAGATCAGCAGCCTGATCTGCTCCGTCGGGATGGGGCGGTGGACGGTGATCACCGAAGTATCCGCCTAGGTGACTTTGGTTCGCCAATCAGTATATCCGCAGCGCCTGCACCCGTTTTACAATGTCGCCTCGGGGTCCGACTGCATCCGAGGGAGCGAATGGCTACCACCAAGGCGACACCCAAGCTCGTCGCAAAGACACCCGAAGACAAGACCTATCAGGGCCTCACCCGCAAGCAGCTCATCGAGATTTACCGGCTGATGTTCCTGTCGCGGCGCATCGACGACCGCGAGATCCTGCTCAAGCGCCAGCAGAAAATCTTCTTCCAGATTTCGGGGGCCGGCCATGAGGCGCTGCTGGTGGCTGCCGGACTGGCCCTCAAGCCGGCTTATGACTGGTTCTTCGCCTACTATCGCGACCGCGCGCTGGCCCTCACCCTGGGCATGAAGCCGCTCGATATGCTGCTGCAGGCGGTGGGCGCGGCCGACGATCCCTGCTCCGGCGGACGCCAGATGCCCTCGCACTGGTCCAGCCGCCAGCTCAACATCGTCACCGGCTCCTCGCCCACGGGCAGCCAGTTCCTGCACGCCATCGGATGCGCCGAAGCCGGCCGCTACTTCTCCGGCCATCCCGAGGCGGCCAAGAAAGTTCCCGGCGACTACCGCGAGTTCAAGGATGTGACCTTCCACGGCGACGAGGTGGTCTACGTCTCCTCCGGGGAAGGCACCACGAGCCAGGGCGAGTTCTGGGAGTCGCTGAACTCGGCCTCGAACCTCAAGCTGCCGGTTCTGTTCCTGATCGAGGACAACGAGTATGCCATCTCCGTGCCCTGCGAGGTGCAGACCGCGGGCGGCAACATCTCCCGCCTGGTGGCCAATTTCCCCAACTTCCATTTCGAGGAGTGCGACGGCACCGATCCGGTCGAGAGCTATGCCGCCGTCACCCGTGCGGTGGAGCACATCCGCGCCGGCAAAGGGCCCGGGTTCGTGCACGGACACGTCATCCGTCCCTATTCGCACTCGCTCTCCGACGATGAGCGCCTCTATCGCCCCGAATCCGAGCGCCAGGAAGAGGCCAAGCGCGATCCCATCACCCGCCTGCAGATGTTCCTGATCCGCGAAGGCATTCTCGACGAGAAGGCGATCAACGAACTCGAAAAACAGGTGTCCGACGAGGTGCTGGAGGCGAGCGACCGCGCTCTTGAAGCGCCCGCTGCGGCAAAGGAATCGATCCTGCAATTCATCTACTCGCCCGACCTTGATCCCACGTCAACCAAGTTCGAGGCTGCGCCCGCGGCGCCGCCTGCTCCGGCCAAGCCCGGGGCGGTAGCCGAGAAGACCATGGCGGACCTCATCAACGCCTGCCTGAAGGACGAGATGCGGCGCGATCCGCGCATCGTCGTCTTCGGCGAGGACGTCGCCGACTGCAGCCGCGAACAGTACTTGAAGCAGAAGCTGGTCAAGGGCAAGGGAGGCGTTTTCAAGCTCACCGCCGGGCTGCAGATGGAGTTCGGCCCCGACCGCGTCTTCAACTCGCCGCTGGCGGAGGCCAGCATCGTGGGACGCACCATCGGCATGGCCACGCGCGGGCTCAAGCCCGTCGCCGAGATCCAGTTCTTCGACTACATCTGGCCGGCGATGCACCAGTTGCGCAACGAGCTGCCGCTCATCCGCTGGCGCTCGTTCAATGGCTTCTCCTGCCCGGCCGTCATCCGCGTGGCCATCGGCGGATACCTTACTGGAGGCGCCATCTACCACTCGCAGTGTGGGGAGAGCATCTTCACGCACATTCCCGGACTGCGCGTGGTGTTCCCCTCGAACGCGCTCGATGCCAACGGCCTCTTGCGCACCGCCATCCGCTGCGACGACCCGGTACTGTTCCTTGAGCACAAGCGGCTCTATCGCGAGACCTATGGACGCGCCCCGTATCCCGGCCCCGACCACATGATCCCGTTCGGCAAGGCAAGGGTGGCGCGGGAAGGCAGCGATGTCTCGCTGATCACCTACGGCGCAGTCGTTCCCCGCGCCCTGCAGGCCGCCCAGCGGGCCGAGCGCGAGCATCAGCTCAGCGTGGAGATCATCGACCTGCGCACCCTCAGTCCCTACGATTGGGAGGCGATTGCCAACTCGGTGCGCAAGACCAACCGCGTGATCGTGGCCTACGAGGACGTGCTGAGCTGGGGCTACGGCGCCGAGATCGCCGCCCGCATCGCCGACGAATTGTTTGACCACCTCGATGCTCCGGTGCGCCGTGTCGCCGCCATGGATACCTTTTGCGCCTACCAGCCGGCGCTGGAAGAAGAGATTCTGCCCCAGGCCAACGACCTCTATCAGGCCATGCTCAAGCTGTCCGGGTACTGACCCCGGGAGCATACTCTCAGCTCCTGACGCTCACGAAACAAGCTTCGTGAGATTTCACGTGTCAGGGCACGACTTTCAGTCGTGCCGAAAACTCAAGAATTGTCATCCCGAACGAGCGCGAGGGAGCGTCGCGACTGAGCGCGATGCGAGGGAACTTGGGGTTGAGTTTTGAGACCGTGTCTGCTGCCGTTTCCTATCTCGTTCGGCGGAAGCCGGGATTGCTCGCCTCGCCCTCACTCGCAACGCTCGCTCGGGCTCACGATAACAAACGTCCTGACGGCACGACTGAAGTCGTGCCCTGACACGTGCTCTCTCTCCAAGGAAGTCTCTCCGCAGCAAGAAAAAAGCGGAGAAAACGGTGACCGGAGGCAGGGTCTGCCGATTTCTCCGCGGCAACCGGGAAGAGAGAGAGGCCACCTTCCCGGTACATCCCCGCACAGAATTTTGGAGGCACGTGTGCGCGGGGAAAACCAGACAGAGAATCAGCAGAGGAGACAACAGGAGAGAACTTGAGGCCCCGGCGCCTGGAGCGCGAACGCTTCACCAGCGGCGAGCGGTACTTCCAGTTGGGGCACTACCGGCGCGGCCACAGGGCCGGCCAGCGCGATTTCGACCGCGGCGCTAATCCCGGACTTGGCGCTGATATCCGCGGTCAGGGCCTTGAACTTGGCTACCGGTTTGTTGTGCAGCCTGTCACCGCTGCTGCAGGCAGGCTTGTGCGCAAGGAACGTAATGAAAATCGCCAGGCATAGAGCCATCGCGAGCCAGGTTTGCCAACGTCCCCGCATCTTGCACATAGGATGCGCCGGCACCCGGGCGGCGTCAAGTCGACGCAGGAGCACTTTAGTGCACGTTACTTGCGTGCGGGACTGCTGCCGCCGCGGAAGAACGCCCCATCCAGCGAGATTGGCCCCGCTCCCAGAAAGATGAGGGCGAAGGCGATGATCCCGCAGGCCAAGGGGAGTTCGTATCCGCCCGGCCCCCTCAGCCCGTTCTTCCAGTGGACTTTATCGATGGCCACTGCCATGTCAATGACCATCGACAGGGCAGCCAGGCGGGTCAGCAACCCCACCACCAGCAGGATGCCGCCGCCGAACTCTGCCGCCACGGTCAGGTACGCCATCCAGCTAGGAATCCCCATGCTGTTGAGCATTCCCATGAATTTCGGCATGCCGCCGAACAGCTTCTGCGCCCCGTGGGAGATCATGATCGCTCCCAGCGCCAGGCGAAGCCCCAGCAAGGCCAGGGGATGAAGTCGATCCAGGAATTTCACAGTCGGCCTCCTGTTGGTAAGTCGCGACTAGAATACTCGATACGCACCCCGCGGCTGGCCATTGCCTGCAGGAACGCGCTGGCAGGGATATCCAGCTCGCTGCGGACTCCGCCGCGTTTCTCAATCTCGCCCGAAGCCAGCATCTGGACGACAACCGAGGCAGGCCAAGCCGTCGTGCGCATCATGGCCGTCATGCCAGTCGCCGGGTCGAAGCGGTCCACCACGGTGAACGACGCCACGCGCGCGCCCTGATGAGCTTCCACGCGCAGGATGACCAGGTCCGGGTCGGTGCCCGCGAACTTCTCTTCGAATAACCTGGCAATCACCATCCGGGGCGCGATCTCGGCCTTGCCGAACTTCTTCTTTTCGCTCGAAAACATCCCCAGGTCGTAGAGCCCGCGGATGAGCGCCAGGTGACCGCGATAGCGCAGCGTCTTCTCGAAGCACTCGCCCACCTTGCCGGCAAAGGTCTCGGGCAGGGTCGAAGTCCCGCCGGAAGTTTGGAACGCCTCCAAAGGTGGGAAGCCTTCTAGATGGAATTCCTCCAGCTCGCTCAGCGGTTCGATGGTGGTCAGTTTCCCATTGCGCAGGATGCGTGCCGGCTCAACGTACTCGTTGATCAGGCCCTCCACCGAGAAAACCAGTTGGTAGTTGAACGGCGGCCTGGGATGTTGCGGGAGGCCGCCGACGTAGAGCTTCAGCGCGTCCGCCTTGCCGCCGACGCGGCGCATCAGCTCGCCCGCGAGGATCGATCCCATGCCGGGAGAGAGACCGCAATCCGGCGCCAGCGCCACGCCGCGCTTGGCGGCCTTTTTGCCCATGGCGAGCTCTTCTCGTACCACGGTGTTGTTGCCGCCCAGGTCGGCGAAGTGGCAGCTCGCCTTGATGGCCGCGCGCGCCAAGCCAACGTTGAAGAAATACGGCACCGCGGAGAGCGCCGCCGCATGCCCGCGCATCAGTTTGGCGGCATCAGATTCGCGGCTCGCGTCCAGAGGCTGCGGCGTAACCTTCTTCCCGCGCGTCAGCTTGTTCACACGCTTGGCCGCGTCTTTCGCGCGGCCCATGTTGCTATCGGCCAGCGTGACCGCCTCGACCGCAGGCGCACGCGCCATGTCGTACGCCGCCGCCGATCCCATCATGCCTGCGCCGATTACCAGTAGTCGCATAAGGACAGTTGTCAGTTCCCAGTTGTCAGTTGCCAGTTCCCAGAGGTGGGGCCGGACAGATTACAGCATTGGCTCAGTTAGGCACGAGTTTTTGCTAGCTGTTCGCGTGGCAAGAAACTTACTTGCAGGTGCAGCCGCAGTATCTTGCCCGCCTGGAGTTCGTTCCCTTGTCATACAGCTGCACCCCCTCATACCCATCGAATGACATGCATAGTTCAGCACTGGGAAACTCGGAAAACCGAAAGCGAAACGATTGAATGCGCTTTCCATCCGACGTAAGCACGACGAGGTGAGGGTCGCCCAGCGTCAATTCAGTAATGCTCACAGGGTTCACGTGAGGCCAAGGTATTGCTTCTTTCTGATCAATCTTGAGGGACAGAGTCGCCGGGTTATATTCCTGTCCAGGGCTAAACGCCTTGGGCCGCTCGCGGGAATTCGGAGCGACACAGATGCTGCCAAATTTCTGTTGTGCATGAAGAGTCGCACCCATCAGCACGATGAGGATGACTCCAGCGGGCTTCATATTGGTTCCCTCCAGATGGTACGACGAACGCACGCCTAAATGGGGGAGATTCTTCCTCTGCGACTAAGCCTTTTGCCGCTTCCAGTAAAGATATCCCGGCACCGCGATGAGCATGATCACAGCGCCCGCGACTGCCTCTCTCGGCCGCTCGTACGCCACGATCGCCGCCCACATGCTGCCCGCCACCAGATACAGCGCCGGAACCCACGGATAACCCGTGCACCGATAGGGACGCGGCGCATCCGGCTGCTTGCGGCGCAGCACGAACACTCCCGCCACCGTGGCCACGTAGGCGATCACGCCCACGAACATCACGTAGGTATAGAGCTCGTCGTAGCGGCCGCTGAGCGCCAGCACGCCCGACCACGCCCCCAGCACAATCAGCGCCAGCGACGGCGTGCGGTAGCGCGGATGAACGTAAGCCAGCTTGGGCAGGAAAGCCCGGTCGCAGGCCATGGCGTAGACCACACGCGCGCCCGCCAGCGTGCAGCACGAAGCCGCCCCGAAGCACGATACGGCGATCAACAACGACATCCAGCGTCCCACGGCGGGTGAGAACAGCGCGATCGCGGCGGTTTGGGCGACGGTACGCGCCGGCTGGATCGCGGCCAGCGGCACCGCGTACAGGTAGACCACGTTCAGGCTGATATACACGATCCCCACCGCGACCACTCCCAGCACCAGCGCCCGCGGGATGTTGCGCTGCGGGTCTTTCACCTCGCCCGCCGCGCACACAATGTAGTTCCAGCCGTCGTAGGCCCAGAAGACGCCGTTCAGCGCCAGGCCGATGGCGAACAGCAGCGGCAGCGGGTGCGCGGGCAAGGCGGGCGTGCTGAAGTGCGCCGTGGAACCCTTGCCCAGCGCGAATCCAAACACCACGAAGATCGCGATGGCGGCGAACTTCATCCAGGTGGCGATGTTCTGCAGCGTGGCCGCGCGCCGCAGGCCCACCACGTTCACCCAGGTCATGACTGCGATCGCCGCCAGCGCCACCAGTTGTCCGCGCGTCGGCGAGAACGGCCCAACGTGGAACAACTCTTCCTTCGCGCCGAACGGGAGCACCTCATCCAGATAGGTCGCTGATCCCACCGCCAGCGCCGCCACCGTCCCGCTGAAGTTGATGAACAGCACCATCCATCCGAACAGGAAGGCGTAGAACTCGCCGTAGGCCTCGCGCAGATAGACGTACTGCCCGCCGGAGTTGGGAAACATCGCGCCCAACTCGGCGAAGGCGAAGCAGGCCAGCAGCGTGATGGCGCCGCCCAGCACCCACACGAAGAGGAAAAGCGCCGGGCTCGAGAGATGCTCGGCGACATCGCTGACCGCCAGGAAGATGGCCGAGCCGATGATGCCGCCCGCCAGCAGCAGCACCGAATCCAGCAGCGATAGCCCGCGTACCAGCGTCGCCTCGGGCGCGCGGCTAGGAGCTTGCGCGGGAGCGGTCACCCGATCCCCAGCTCGTCCGGAGATTCAAGCGGCGTGCCGCACGTGCGGCAGATCACCGCCGAGCAGTCGCCGCAGATCAGCGGATCCGTGACCTCACGCGCGCACTTCGGACAGTAGAGCGGTTCCGGCGCTGGGCTTTCCGGCATGGTGGCGCAAAATGTAGCATAGAAGCAGTACTCAGTACCCAGTACCAAGTACCAAGAATGTCTCCCGACGAAATCCTGCAACACGAATTCAACCGCTGGGCCGCGGAGGGCCGCGGCGAGCAGATGGAGCAGCACCATCTCGCCATCACGGAAGCCACCCTGCGGCTGATGGATATCAAACCGGGCGAGCGCGTGCTCGACCTGGGCTGCGGCGCGGGATGGGCCACCCGCATCCTGGCGCGGCTGGTCTCGGAAGGCCCGCGCGGCTTCGGCCAGATCGTGGGGCTCGACATCTCCGACGAGATGATCCGCCGCGCCCGCGCCGCCTCCCGCGACTTCGACAACATCATGTATGTCTGGGGTTCCGCCGAAAAGATCCCGTGGGAGGAGAACTACTTCGACAAAGTGCTCTCGGTCGAGTCGTTCTATTACTATCCCGATCCGGATCGCGCGCTCAACGAACTGTTCCGCGTGATGGCGCCGCGCGGGCGGCTCTTCATCCTCATCAACCTATATAAGGACAATCCCTACTCGCTGCAGTGGGTGGACAAGCTCAAGGTTCCGGTGCAGGTGCGCTCCGAGGCCGAGTACATGGAACTGCTGAAAGTGCACGCCTTCGAAGACGTGGAAGCACGCCGCATCCCCGACCCCACTCCCACACCGCACGACTACGCGGGGCAGTCATTCAAGAGCGCTGAGGATTTGCGGGAGTTCAAGCGCATCGGCGCGCTGCTGGTGATGGGAACCAAGCCCAACTTCCGCTCGCCCGCGCCGCCGTACACGATTTACTGACGTTGTCGGCCATCGGCAACTAGGCCGTGTCACGACTTGCGTTCCTGAAATAGTCCGGAATACACCAAGCCAGCGATCGCTCCGCCGATGATGGGCGCCAGCCAAAAGAGCCACAACTGGTGGATTGCCCAACCTCCTACAAACACAGCCGGACCCGTGCTGCGTGCGGGATTTACGGAAGTGTTGGTGACGGGGATACCCACCAGGTGAATGAGTGTCAGACCGAGGCCGATCGCGATTCCCGCGAAGCCCGCGGGGGCGCGCCGGTCCGTCGCTCCGTGAATGATTAGGACAAACATGAAGGTGAGTACGACTTCGGCCACGAAGCAGGCCAGGAGCGAGTAGCCTCCCGGCGAATGGAGGCCATAGCCATTCGACGCGAATCCACCGCCCAATTGAAAACCTTCCTTCCCGCTGGCGATGATGTACAAGACGGCACTACCGAGGATCCCTCCCAAAACCTGGGCGATGACGTACGGGGCGAGTTCTGCGGCCGGAAATCGTTTGCTCACGGCCAGGCCCACTGAAACCGCTGGATTCAGATGAGCCCCTGAGATGTGGCCAATACAATAGACCATGGTCATCACCGTCAGGCCGAATGCGAAAGCCACTCCCAGGAACCCGATACCAAGCTGCGGAAACGCCGCGTCCAATACCGCCGCACCGCAGCCACCGAATACCAGCCAGAACGTCCCAATGAACTCCGCGGCAAGCTTTTTCGACAGAGGCATCTGAGGCCTCCTTTCAGAATCCAGAATCGAAGACTAGGGGCTAAACCGTGGGTCAGCGAAACTGCGCCCAAGTTCGCAGCATTATAGGGCAGCCAGCGAGTTTGCAAGCCTTCGGCTATCGCCACCACATTCCCAGTAGCGGGAACCCCCGGCGCGTTATAAGCTTCCCCGTTTATATCTGACGCGAGGATTAATGCTGTGAGCACTCATAACTACGACCTGGTAGTGATCGGCGGCGGTCCGGCTGGGCAAAAGGGCGCCCTGGCCGCCGCCAAACTGCGCAAGAAAGTAGCGGTGGTCGAACGCAAATGGTCTGGCCCGGGGCCCTCCGCTCAGGCCGGGACGATTTCCAGCCGGCTTCTGCGGGAAGCGGTTCTGGCTCTGCGGGCGCGCCGGCTTTTCCAGGGGAACGATCCCACCCAGCCGCGCATCGAGATGTCGGAACTGGCGGCTCGGGTGCCGGCCATCGTCAACAGTTACGCGGCCATCCTGAAGTCGCAACTGCAAGGAGCGGAGGTGGAAACCATCGCCGGCGAAGCCCGGTTCGCAGATTCGCGGACGGTCGAGATCCAGACCGACCAGGGCCCAACCCGCGTCACTGCCGAAAGGTTCCTTATCGCGGTGGGCACCCGGCCTGCCGCCAGCCAGCACGTCGTGATCGACGGCCTGCGCATCTTCAACTCCGATCAGTTGCTCTCCATGCGGCGGATTCCACGTCATCTGATCATCGTGGGAGCGGGGCTGATTGGCGTCGAGTACGCCTCCATGCTGGTTCTGCTGGGCGCCAAAATCACGCTGGTGGACGAGCGGCCGGCGCTGCTGGCCTTCTTCGACCGGCAGATCGTCGACGCTCTCCGTTCCCACCTGACGCAGCTCGGCGTCAGCTTCCGGCTGGGCGCGAAGGTGGTGGAGTGCAAGAGTGACGCGGCCAAGGATGGGGTCACGGTCCAACTCTCGAATGGCGAGACCATCGAAGGGGAGTCGCTGCTGTATGTAGCCGGGCGCCAGGCCAACACCGACACGCTGAACCTGGCCGCGCTGGGCGCGCGTACCACTGAAGACGGCAAGATTGAAGTCAATGACCAGTTTCAGACGGCCGTGCCCGGCATTTATGCCGCCGGGGACGTCATCGGGTTCGCCTTCGAAGGCTTGTATTACGCCAGCATCTCCATGGAACAAGCCCGGCTCGCGGTCTGCAACATGTACGGATTCCCCGCCGGCAGCAGCCCCGAGGTGTTTCCCTATGCCATTTACGGCATCCCGGAAATCGCCATGGTGGGCGCCACCGAACAAACACTCCAGGAGAGCAAGATTGAGTACCAGACGGGCGTGGCGCGCTACGAGGAACTGGTGCAGGCACAGATCTCCGGCGAGCGCGGATTCCTGAAGCTGTTGTTCGATCCCGAGTCGCTGAAGCTGCTCGGGGTCCACATCATGGGAGTACGCGCCGCCGAGGTCATCCATATCGGGCAGGCGGTGCTCCGGTTTGGAGGCACCATCGAGTATTTCCGGGATGCCGTCTTCAACTATCCCACCATCGCCGAGGCTTACAAACTGGCCGCCGCCGATGGATTGAGGAAGGTGGGCTGGCTGCCCTGACCCGCCGCCCCCCTTATTGGCCGTCAGCGGAAGACTTGCCCTTCGGCTGCGCGGTTTTGATTCTCACTAACTCCGTCAAGAACTCGTCCCGAGTAAGTACGCCTTTCTTCTCCAGCAACTCCAACAAGACCTGCAGAGGCTGCGAGAGGTCAGGCTCAGCCGCGGGAACCGCGGGCGGGGGCTGCTCGCGAGGCGTCGGACTGGCCAGGCGGGCAATGAGCTGATTCAGTCGCCGCCAATCGTCTGCCTTCATTTGCGTGAAAGCGACGCCGTTACCCACCCCTGGATGAGTGGTTCGCGCCACGCCCCGGCCATGGATCTCCAGATCGTCCGTCTGGATCGCAAATTCTATCGGGGTTTGCAGCGGGAGCGGGGACAGCAGCTCCAAATAGCAGCCTCCCAAGCCGACGTCGGCCAATCTCGCCCAGGTGGGAAGGTTCGTATTCTCATTGTGCAGGCGCACCGCGCCGGCGCACGCGTAACGTGGATAGCGGCGCCGTTCTGCCGGGGTCGCGTTGCCGTCGGCCGGCGCGGGCTCGTCGGCCGTCGCACCCGCGCTCAGGATCTCGGGGCCCTGTCCAAACTGGTCCAGAGCGCCGCCTTGCAGGGCTTCCGCCCAAATGCATCGGCCAGCATCCAGGCAGGTAATGCCGATCTGCCCTTGGTCCGCCGTGTCATTCGCCCCCACCCATACCACCTGGAAGCGCGCCTTCTGGTCCCCGTGCTGCACCCCAAGGACGTCGCCCAGTTGCTTGGGGCCGGTAATGCCCGCCAGCCGTGCCCCCTGGCCGCTGATATCCACGGTGCGCGCCGTCTGGGAGAAGGGCTTCCCGGTGCTGTCCATCCCCCACACCCGGACCTCCAACTGCATCGGGATTCGCAACTCGCGGAGCGGTTCCACCATTCGCCTTCCTGCTGCAGCGCCGACGGCGCTGGCCCATATTATGAGCCCTCGGGAGGCGATGCCGTACTGAACAAGTGACTTTTACGCAGCCGGCAAGAACGAAAAGGGGAGCGGAGGACTTTCGCCCTCTGCTCCCCCTGGCTTAGTACCCTCCCCCAGGTACTGGGCCACACTTAGATCGGCGTGCTGCTCGTCCCGCAAGTGGCAATAGCAGCCGAAGCGTTGTACTGAATCACCCCCGAGCTGTCGGTGCAGAAGTACCGCTGCCCGGTAGTCCCCGGGCTGACCGGAGCTGCCGCATACTGGTAGTTGCTCTTGGGCGTCCCGGTACAGTTGGACACCGTGAAGGTATAACCGCTCTTGGTGCCGCTGGCCAGGTTGGCATCGATCAGGCCAGCCGCCCCAGAAGTCGCCGAACCGCTTGCCGGCGCCAATGAACTCAGAGCGCAGGCAAAGCCCACGCTCGGGTAGGTCATGTTGTAGGTGATCTCCGCCGTGTTGAGGGTCCGCAGCGAACCCACGGCGGAGGCCTCGTTGGCTGCGATGCGCGAGCGCAGCAGGTTGGGAATCGCGATGGCCGCGATAATCAGAATGATCGCCACCACGATCAGCAGTTCGATCAGCGAAAAGCCTTTCTGCTTGCTTGTCTTGTGCTTCTTGGACGACTTGTGTCTCTGCATTGTCCGTTTCTCTCGAAAATGGTTTGGCCTCTCGGGCGTGGCCCATCATGGGCACCCGACATGCCAAACCGCCCGTTTTGAACCTCGCCGGCGTTACTCGTAGCCCATTGCATTTACAATTCTTTACACATGACCCCGCGCATGGGCATTAGGGAATTATGAAAAATGTTGACAGAAAATGTCATTCGTACCGCCGAACTGTGTCAGGAAGAAGGGCGGAAAGCCACAACCGAAAGCCCCGCCGCCGTTGGACACCCCCGCACCCGTCCCCTAGACTGAAAGGTCTGGAATCACCCCGGAAAAGGGGCCTGCATGGGCTGGCTACAGACTACGGCCAACCCCGAGCGGGCCCAGCACAACACCTGCGGAGATCGAGCGCCGCGCGGCATGTGCAAAGTTCTTGATTCCGAGCACACGAGGGACTCGTATGGCGATGCCCTCGTTAGAGTGGTTCACGCCGGCTTCGTGCCATCGAAGCCTGGCGCAGATGAATTCCATTCGTTTGTTCTTCCGGCCTTCGGTGATTCGTCAACGCTACACAGGAGGAGTCCCCATGCGTAGGCGTGACCCCTTCCCATTGGCTGTCTCGTTCTTGCTTCTGGCAGGGCTGGTTGTTGTTGCTTCCATTTTCTTGGCTTCGTGCGGCCAAGGCTCGGCCACCCACGTATCTTTTAGTAGCTTCACAACCATCGATTTCCCGGGCACGACGGAAACATTACTCTTCAAAATCAACGCCAACGGAGAGATCGTGGGCGCCTATACTGTTGGCCCCAATGTCGAACACGGTTTCCTGTTGCAGGGAGGAACTTTCACCACGTTCGATGTTCCAAATGGAGTCGGCGGTACGCAACCGGAGGGGATCAACGACACCAGCGAGGTCACGGGAACGTATTATGACGCGACTACCGGGCTGGAACCTGGTTTTCTGCGGCACCCGGATGGGAGCGTGGTTGATATCGTTCCGCCCAACTCCGGAGGTTATACCGAGGCCAACGGGATCAACAATTCCGGTACCATCGTGGGCCGATATTACGGGAACACCCCGGGCTTGCAGGGCTTCCTGTTCAGCAATGGAAACTACAGCACGATCGATGTGCCGGGCGCTACCGATACCTCTCTGTTCGGGATCAACAATCTCGGCGACATCGTGGGAGACTACATAGACGCGAGCGGAGCAACACATGCATTCTTACTGAGTAATGGAAGCTTCACCACGATTGACTTCCCCGGCTCTGCGAATACGAATGCCCAAGGCATCAACGACACAGGGGAAATCGTGGCTAGTACGGTGGTCGCGAATGTGAGGCACGGCTATCTGTTCAGCAACGGTAATTTCACCCAGATCGATTTTCCCGGGGCCAGCCCCGCCGGATCAGGTGCACCTCTTTCCGGCACGGACGTCCATGGTATCAGCGCGAGCGGGGTGATCGTCGGGACCTACACGGATACCGCCGGTGTCATTCACGGCTTCTCAGCCAAGTAGTCCAGGAGCGGTCCCGTGGCACAGAATTGGGATCGCTCACCCGGCCGACAGAAAGAGTGGGTGGCCCAGTTGGCGTGATGGGCCGCCATTGACGGGATAGGAGACAGAGCGCTCCAAAGTTGCACCCCCCCACATCTTGTGCTCGCGGTGACTGCCCCCACAATGCGCCATTTTTGTGTGCAACCATCCCCGGCGACGGGCGCGATACCGGGCGC